>ERZ808240.1514-NODE-1514-length-28476-cov-30.723444_pt1 | contig 28476 bp, 18 predicted proteins | sample MGYA00521084_ERZ808240 | MGnify/ENA primary metagenome ERZ808240 (study PRJEB31516, sample SAMN03275571) | gut metagenome | biome: mammalia-associated habitat; material: feces | host: Papio cynocephalus | place: Kenya | collected 2012-08-06 ... | reverse complement strand
GCCGCTTTTATTCTCCTCTCCGCAGTTTTTCGACGAGGCGGTCAATACGGTGCAGCTCATTAGGAATCTGAATGCTCTGCGGGCAATGGCTCATGCACTGTCCGCAGCCGATGCACCGGTTTGCCTGCCGTACTCTCTCTATGCTGCGTCCGTAGCTGATGAGATAGGCACGGCGGGCTTTCCTGTACGCCCTCATCTCCTCGCTGAAATTCTCGTCACCCGTTTCTGGCTGCGGTACAACGAGACCTGCATTTACGCATTTGTTGTAGTGCAGCAGGATTGCCGGGATGTCGATGCCGTAAGGGCATGGCATACAGTACTTGCAGTCGTTGCACGGTACGGTCGGGTAGCTGTGAATCAGTTCGGCCACGTCCATCAGAAACTTCTCGTCTTCTTCCGTCAGCGGTTTGAGAGGGGAGCAGGTCTTCAGGTTGTCCTTAAGGTGCTCTATGTAGGTCATTCCGCTCAGCACGCAGAGCACGCCCTCCGGGGCGCCGGCGAATCTGAATGCCCACGACGCCACGCTTGACGACGGGTCGCGCTGCTTGAGCTTTTCCGCCACATTGTCAGAGACCTTGGACAGACGGCCGCCGAGCAGCGGCTCCATGATCACGACAGGGATTCCGCGTTTTGAAAGTTCCTCGTACATGTGTCTCGCGTTGCTGTTCCTGCCGTCCGCATAGTCCCAGTCAAGGTAATTCATCTGAATCTGGATGAAGTCCCAATGGTATTTATCGTGGGTCTTGAGCAGTTCGTCGAACATGGCTTCCTTGCCGTGAAACGAATATCCGAGATGCCTTATCCGTCCGGCCTCGCGTTCCTTGAGCAGGAAATCCAGCATTCCGTTCTTCACATACCTGTTTTCAAAGTCCTCCATGCTCCGCCCTATGCTGTGCAGAAGGTAGTAGTCTATGTAGTCCGTCCGGAAGTTCTCGAAGGACTTCCGGTACATGAGCATCGAGTTCTCCCGCGTCCAGTTGCTGAAGTTGGAGAGCTTCGTCGCTATATAGTATGACTCCCTCGGATGGCGGCTCAGCGCGAGCCCCGTGGCCGCCTCGCTCTGTCCCTGAAGATAGACTGGGGAGGAGTCGAAGTAGTTGATGCCGTTGGCGAGGGCGTAATCCACGAGTTCGTTCACCGAATCCTGATCGATTATGTCCTTGCCGTCCCCGTCCTTTTTCATCTGCCAGCGCATGCACCCGTAGCCGAGCACGCTGACCTTGTCCCCTGTCTTCGGGTCTGTCCTGTATGTCATTTCTCCGCCGTCTGCCGCTTCGGCGGATCCGCCGGCCTTTGTCTCGTCCCGTCCGTTTTCAGCGCAGCCCGCAAGTGTCCCTGCGGTCGCCGCCGCTGCCGCAGCCATCCCGCTCACCCTTATGAATTCTCTTCTTTTCATATTTTCATAAATCAGACTGTTACTTCAAGTTCTTGTTCCGCCTCCCGCGGCGGACTTTCTGCACCATTGTGCCGGTTCTACAATTCCTTGTGGACGGCGTGTCCCTCCACATGAATCGCGCTCAGCGGGGCGGCAGGACAGTTGTATTCGCAGGCTCCGCACCCTATGCAGCGCTCCTCATTGACGGCCGGAATCCTCACGGAATCCTTGTCTGGCCCATCCTTGCGCACCATCCGTATCGCCCCGACCGGACAGTGCCTTGCGCAGTTGCCGCACTTGACCCCTTCGGCAGCCGCGACGCAGAGCCTGTAATCGACCGTGGCGTGTCCTATCTGAATGGAAGATTTCTCCTCGCGGCTCACCTCTGCAATTGCCCCTGCCGGGCAGACTGACGAGCATCTCGTACATTCCGGACGGCAGTAGCCCTTTTCGTAGGACATCTCCGGCTGCATCAGCGTGTCAAGGCTCGTAGATGGTCTCAGCACATGATTCGGGCAGGCGGAGACGCAGAGCTGGCAGGCAATGCAGTGGTCCGTGAAGTGCCTGAGGCTTCCGGAACCGGCCGGCTTGAGAGGAGTCTCTCTCTTCGGAGCCTTCTTCTCGGGAAGAGTAATCAGCCCTCCATCGACCTTCATCTGCTGGGCGGCCGCTTCCACCGGACGCGCCATCTCGGCCGCCGCAAGTGTCCCGACAGTGATTGCCGTGGCCTTTATAAACTCGCGGCGCGTACCGTTCTCCGGCTTGCCGGTGGTGGTTGTCTGCATTTCCTCCGCTGCTGAGGAAATCTGTTCCCCGCCATTGGCGACAGTTTCTTCCGCGCCGCCCGTCCCTGCGGTATTCTTCCCGTATCTGAACTTATACTGAATCGCACCGTCGCGGCAGACCGACAGGCAGTCCATGCAAGCCACGCAGCGGCTGTAGTCAACGCGGTGGTTCGCAGTGTCGATGCAAGAGGATTTGCAGCGCCTCCCGCACAGCCCGCAGTTCCGGCATTTGTCCGTGTCAATCACCGGCGCGAAAAGGCTGAACCGCGAAACGAGGCCGAGCAGAGAACCCACGGGACAGATGCTGTCGCACCAGATTCTTCCCCATTTCCAGGAAAGAACCGCGAGCAGCGCGAATGTCACTGCCGCGACGACGAATGTCGGCACGCTCTTGATCCATACGTCTGTTGAGTAGAACGCATAGCTGTCGAAATGTTCCGCAATCATCGCGAGAAGGTTGTTGCATCCCCGATAGACAGGAGCGAACAGTTCCGTCGCGATTCTTCCGTACGCGCTGTAGGGAGCGATGAGGGCGGCTATGGAGGTGACTCCGAGAGCCATTGCCGCGATGAACGCGACCATCACCGTGTAGCGCAGTGCCGTAAGCGGCCTGCGGTACTTGAACCGGTAGAGATTCTTCTTTTTAATCTTTCCGTGAATCCATGAGATTATGTCCTGCATGACTCCGAGCGGGCAGATGACCGAGCAATAGACCCTGCCAAGCAGCAGCGTGAGCAGCACCAGCGCCGCGACAATTCCGAAATTGAGCGCGAGCGCGGCCGGAATGAACTGAATCTTCGCCATCCATCCGAGATAGAGGTGCAGGACTCCGGTGAAGTCAAGGAAAAGCAGCGTAATCCCCGTGAAGAAGACCGCCGCGAGAGCGATTCTGACTTTTCGTAGCATTTTTATGAGTATTTTGCCGCAAATTTATCAAAAAACTCGCTTCCTGCAATATCCCGCATCGGAGATATGTCCTCGGATAATGCCGTATTCCCCCACATACACAAATAAATGCGGACGAACGGTGAAAGAAGCCGGAAGTCCATGTCAATTCCCCGTTCGGACTTCCGGCAGACAGCAGGGCTATGCCGCCCCGTCCTCGACAATTTCAAGCTTTGTCGCGATTATGTCCGTGCCGGTTCTCTCGATTTTGTCGCTGCCGACATATTTCGAGTACCGGATTCTTCCGAACAGGTGCACGTTGCAGCCTTTCACGATTTTCGAGAAATCCGCGATGTTCGGGCCTTCCCACGCCTCCACGTTGTGCCAGCAGGACTCGACGATGTTCTCGCCGTCCTTGTTGCGTCCGACCCTGTTCGTCACGAGCGAGAAATGGAGCACTTTCCTCTCTCCTGCTTCCTGCATCCTGATGTTGCCTACAGTTCCCTGAAGTTCCACTCTGTTGATTGTTTCCATGTTTCTGAATTGATGATTTGTTTGATTATTTTCTGGACGCTTTCCGGAAAGCGCCCTTTCTGTCCGCGCCGGCTCAGGAGCTCTCTTCACCGCCGCGTGCCGCAAAGTACTGCAAAAAAGTTCTGAGCATCAATGCTTCGGTATGCCTGCCGGGCCGATTTATTTCGGAATTTATGTTTTATGTCGCTTTTTTATATGGGCATATAAATTTTTTTTGAGACTTTTTCGAAATTTTGAAATGTGAAGACAGTTCCGTGACATAAAGAAAAAATTATATATTCCGTCGAAATGTCAAAAAATATAAAAAATTGCGGCACAATTCATTACACTTGGGTACCGTCTCTTGTGATTGTCATTTTCGCTCGCCATATTTGCATCATGGAAAACATCGGTCTTATGGGTTACGGTTTCAATGAAGAGAACAATGAATATGTGAGGCGCTGTCTGGAGTGCGGCGAGCCTGTTCCGTATGGAAGGAATGACAGGCTATATTGCTGCGATTCCTGCAAGAACCGCTACAACTACGGGGAGAGAAAGCTCAGCATAAGGAACAAGACCAACGTCATGAGAATACTCACGCGGAACTATTCCGTGCTTCGGGCTCTGCTTCGTGAGAACATACTGAGCCTCGACATCACTCAGATGATTTTCCGTGGCTTCAATCCCGACTATATGACCTGCTGTCAGCGCCGTCCACGTTACAGCGAGTGCTGCTGCTTCGACATACGCTATAATCTCACGGATACCAGAGTCTTCTCCATATCAAGAATGTGACAAAAAAACCTTGGGTCGTGAAATTTTGACTAACTTTGCAGATTGGTTGTGCAGGGGACAAAGTGCGCCCGTGTATGTCGCGATATAAATATATAGTAGGTATAAGAATGAAAAAGTTTGTTTTTGCAGCGGGCATCGCGCTCGCGACTGTCACTTCTTGTAATATGGAAAATCCGCTTTTGACGGAGTCGAAACTGCCTTATGGCGCTCCGCAGTTCGACAAAATCCGAAATGAACACTATCTTCCTGCATTTGAACAGGGAATCAGAGAGGCCAAGGCAGAAATCGATGACATAGCCAACAATGAGGAGGAGCCGACTTTTGCCAACACGATAGAGGCTATGGAATATGCCGGGCAGACGCTGGAGAGAGTTTCCGGGATATTCTTCAATCTCATGGAGGCCGACACCGACGACGAGATGCAGAAGATTGCCGAGGAGGTTTCTCCGAAGCTTACGGAATATTCGATGTACGTCACTCTGAATGACAAGCTGTTCCGGAGGGTGAAGGCTGTCTATGACAAGAGGGAAAGTCTTGGACTTGAACAGGACCAGATGCGCATTCTTGAAAATTCCTACAGGTCGTTCGCGCGCAACGGGGCCAATCTCGGGGAGGAGGACAAGGCTGAATACAGCCGCCTTTCCGAGGAACTCTCGCTCGCGACGCTCTCCTTCAGCAAAAATGTCCTTGCGGCGACCAACGCCTACACGCTGAATGTCACCGACTCTACGGAACTTGACGGACTTCCGCAGTATGTGGTTGATGCGGCTGCGGAGACCGCCAGGGAGAAGGGACTGGAAGGCTGGGCATTCACTCTTGACTATCCGAGCTACGGACCGTTCATGAAGTTCAGCAAGGTGCGGGAGCTTCGCCGTCAGATGTATATGGCATACAACACGCGGGCTGTTTCCGGAGAGTTCGACAACCGCGACAATGTGAAGAAGATAATCGACCTCCGCATAAAGACGGCTGACATTCTCGGTTACGGTACTTATGCCGACTATGCCCTTGAGGAAAGGATGGCGAAGAACACCAAGACCGTCAACGATTTCCTTGCGCGGCTTGTGATACCATCTCTTCCGTTTGCCAAGGCAGAGGTCGCGGAGATTCTGGCCTACGCGAAGGAAAACGGCTTTGAGGACAGCGAACTGATGCCGTGGGATTTCTCCTTCTGGTCCGAGCGCTATCAGGAGGCTAAATATTCCCTGAACGAGGAACTTCTCAAGCCTTATTTCAGGCTCGAAAACTGCATCGACGCCGTGTTTGACCTCGCACATAGGCTCTATGGGCTGAACTTTACCCTCCGCAAGGACATTCCCGGCTATCACAAGGACGTGAAGGTCTATGACGTGACCGATGAGAACGGGGTGCACAAGGCCCTGTTCTATGCGGACTTCTTCCCGCGTGCAAGCAAGAGAGGCGGCGCATGGATGACGGAGTTCAGGGGACAGAGCATCGAGAACGGAGTGGAAAAGAGGCCGTTCGTAAGTATAGTCACCAACTTCAGCAAGCCTACATCTACCGCCCCGTCGCTACTCACGCACGACGAGTTCACCACATTCCTCCACGAGTTCGGCCATGCTCTCCACGGCATACTTGCCGAGGGCCGTTATCCTTCAATAACCGGAACGTCCGTGGCGCGGGACTTCGTCGAACTTCCGTCCCAGATAATGGAGAACTGGGGATTCGAGCCGGAGTATCTCGACACGTTCGCGAAGCACTATCAGACCGGAGAGAACATCCCTGCCGAGCTTATAGACAAGATAGTTGCCGCTAAGAACTACCTTGCCGGCTACTCTCAGGTTCGTCAACTCCAGTTCGGCCTGCTCGACATGGCCTGGCATTCACTGCCTTCACTGCCGGAAAACCTTGATGTCCTGACGTTTGAGAAGAAGACGCTCGAACCGTATGCCGTGTCAGTCACCATCCCTGAGACCTGCATCTCAACCTCGTTCTCCCACATATTCGCCGGAGGATATTCGGCGGGCTACTACTCCTACAAGTGGGCCGAGGTCCTTGAGGCCGACGCCTTCTCCCTGTTCAAGGAGAAGGGCATATTCAACACCGAGGTGAGCCACAGCTTCCGCGACAACATCCTCTCCAAGGGAGATTCCGAGGACGCTGCCGTTCTCTACCGGAGGTTCAGGGGGCACGACCCTCAGCCGGAGGCCCTGATGGAGAAGCTCGGTCTCGTGAGCAAATAAAAACCCGGATGCGTGTCGCCGTTGAACAAAATTTGAATCTCAGTCTGTCATGAAGGAAACGCTTCTCGGAAAGAATCTCTATGAATTGCAGGAAATGGCGCTGTCGCTTGGGCTGCCGAAGTTCACTGCCGGGCAGATTGCACAGTGGATGTACCGGAAGAAGGTCCGCTCGATAGACGGGATGACAAACCTCTCAAAGACGGCTCGTGCAAGGATTTCGGAGAAGTATGAACTTGGACTTGTCACGCCGGTGAACGTGATGACTTCGTCTGACGGGACGGAGAAATATCTCTTCCCTGTGCCCGGGAGATCCGAGGAAACCGCCGTTGAGGCCGTGATGATTCCCGATGGTGAGCGCGCCACGCTATGTGTGTCGTCCCAGTCGGGCTGCCGCATGGGATGCAGGTTCTGCATGACCGGCCGACAGGGGTTCCATGGCAATCTCACCGCCGGGGAAATTATTTCTCAGTTCCTCTCCGTGGATGAGAGCGACGCGCTCACCAACGCCGTTTTCATGGGTATGGGCGAGCCTCTGGACAACTACGACAATGTCATGCGGGCGATAGAGATTCTGACGGCGGAGTGGGGATTCGCCTGGAGCCCCAAGCGGATTACCGTCTCCACGATAGGTGTCCTGCCGGCTCTGAAGAGATTTATGGAAGACTGCCGCTGCCACATCGCCGTCAGTCTCCATGACCCTTTTCCGGAGGAGCGCCTGAGCCTGATGCCGGCGCAGAAGGCATGGTCCATAACTGAGGTCGTCCGCCTGCTTGAAAAATACGATTTCAGCGGTCAGAGGCGTGTCAGCTTCGAATACACCATGTTCGGGGGATTCAATGACAGTATCCGGCACGCCGACGCGCTGGTCAGACTGCTCCGGCATCTTGAATGTAGGGTGAACCTCATCCGTTTCCATCAGATTCCGGACTTCCCGTACAGGACGTCATCCCCTGCGGCTATGGAGGCGTTCCGCCGACGTCTGAACGACTCCGGAATCGTCGCCACCATACGGGCTTCCCGGGGCGAGGACATTCTTGCCGCCTGCGGCCTGCTTGCCGGGGAACACGCCGCGAAGCGTGCGGCGAAAACCGCCGGTTCCGAAACGGACGGCATGAAAACAGAAGGTCAGTAATGCGGATTAAGGCGTTGGTTATGAAGAAGTTTGTTTCACGTTTCCTTGTGTTTGCAGTTGCGGCTCTGTCATGCGCCGCGACCATTGAATTGTCCGCGCAGGACTATCCGCGCAGGACTTATTTCGGGCGCAGCGTTTCCCCCATTGAGGATTCGGTAATGATGGAGCGGATGAAGGCCCGTCTGGACTCTATCCGTCAGCGCCGTCCTACCGTCGCGCTCGTGATGAGCGGCGGCGGGGCCAAGGGGGCGGCCCACATCGGCGTGCTGCACTATCTTGACTCCCTCAAGATACCAGTGGACCTCGTCCTCGGCACGAGCATCGGAGGGCTTATGGGCGGACTGACCTCGATGGGCTATGACTACCGCGAGATAGACACGCTCATCCGCAGCCTCGACTGGAACGCCCTCATGCGCGACAAGCTGCCGCGTGAGTATGTCTCCTACAGCAGGACAAAATACAAGGAGAAGTATCTCATATCCATGCCGTTCTACTATGCCGACGGAACGCAGAACGTCGAGCCTGCGAAGAGGATGCAGGCTGACATACACATAGATGCAGATGACGACCATATAAGTCATGTCTTCAAGGACAACCTGCTGGGAAGCCTGCCTTCGGGCTATGTCTATGGGCAGAACATCTCCAATCTTTTCAGTTCGCTCACCATTGGCTATCAGGACCCTATGGACTTCATTGACCTTCCGGTCCCCTACGCCTGCGTCTCCACGGATCTGGCCTCGGGAAAAACAAAGGTCTGGTACGACGGCCCGATTAACACGGCGCTTCGTTCGACAATGTCCATTCCCGGCGTGTTCACTCCGGTGAGATATGACGGTCTCGTCCTTGTCGATGGCGGCATGAGGGACAACTACCCGACTGACATAGCGAAGCAGCTTGGCGCGGACATAATAATAGGCGTCGATGTGACCTCGCCTCCTAAGCCCGGCGCGCAGATACGCAATTTCGGAGACATCGTCTCCCACAGCATGGATATGTTCGAGAGGGAGGTATATGAGCGGAATGTCTATATCCCTGACGTCTCGATACGGCCTGATCTCATGGGACTGAATATGCTGAGCTTTTCCAAGGAGAATGTCGACAAGCTGATTCACAACGGCTATGAGGCGGCGCGGGAAAAGGATTCCCTGCTGGTAGCCATAAAGCGTCGGGTGGGGGAAGACTCGCTTAGGCTTGCGGGACCCCATGCCATCAACCTGAGAAACCGCCCGGTGAAAATCCGTGACGTTAAGATGTCCGGAGTGGGAGCTACGGAAGAGAGGATTCTCAAGAAGAAAATAGACATCCATCCGGGGGATACGCTCTCGTACGAGCGGATTTCGCACGCGATGGCGCAGGTCTATGCGACGGGCGCATATGATTACGTTTCCTACGAACTGCACGGCAGGACAGAGCCTTTCGACCTGGACATCACCTGCAAGAAGGGACCGATACATCAGCTCGGAATAGGGATGAGGGCAGACACTGAGGAGTTCGTCACGGCTGTCTTCAACATAGGTCTGTTCGCCAACAGGATTCAGGGTTCGACACTGAACTTTGACACGAAGCTCAGCATGAATCCCGAGTTCAAGCTCCGCTATTCCTACGATTCTCCCGAGTTCCCGACCCTCAATGCCTCCGCCTCGGTAAGATGGGCTCAGGCCAAGGTGTTCAGTTCGAGGAACAACTGGCCGATGCTCGACTATCTGTCGTCCCGTCAGGAGGTGTTCGTTTCCGGTCTCAAGTGGTCCTACTTCGACGTTAAGCTCGGGCTTCGCAACGACCTTTTCTATGACGATACGTCGGACACGTTCCTCGGTTCATATTTCAGTGAAAGCTACAGGCCGATGGAAGCCCTCTCGAACTACATGAGCCTCCACATCGACGGGAAGGTCGATAATTTTGACCGGGGGCATTTCCCTACAAGGGGAGTAAAGTTCGGGCTGGCATATGACTGGACTTTCACGGACTATGTGCACAGCCTCCGGAACGGCGGCCTGCACACTGTGAACATGGATTTCACGGCGGTGGTTCCGGCAGGAAAGGTCTTCGCCTTCATCCCGTCACTGAATGCCCGCTGTCAGTTCGGGGACAAGTCTCCGGTTGTGTTCGCCAATGCCGTCGGCGGGCAGATTGGGGGACGCTATCTCGAACAGCAGATTCCTTTCGCCGGAATCCCTCGGCTCATGATGCTGAGCCCAAAGCTCGGTGTGGCGCGGGCCGACCTGCGTTTCAACGTCGCCAAGAATCACTATATAACAGGAATCGCCAACTGCCTCTACACCTTTGACTCCTTCCGTGACATCACTGCCGGGCGGGGAATGTACGGCTTTGCGCTCGAGTATTCCTACAATACGATTTTCGGACCGATTACGGCGAATGTCAACTGGTCTGACGTCATACATCATTTCGGTCTTTACCTCAGCTTCGGCTATAATTTCTGATTTGTATGGCTGGAGGCGCTGACGTTCAGAAGATTCTTTCGAGAATGCGGAATCTGTGCTCGCGACGGGAGTACTGCGTCTCTGACATTCAGGAAAAGGTGCAGAGGGCTCTTGACGGCGATGTGACGGGGGCGGATACAGTGGTCGAATCGCTGATAGAGGACGGCTATGTGAATGACCGCCGCTACTGTGCGGCCTATGCACGTGAAAAGTCGTCGATTTCCGGTTGGGGCGAAGTGAAGATACGCCATGCGCTCTCGTGCAAGGGCATTTCCAGCGATGACATTGACGCTGGGATTGCCGAAATTGATGCCGGCCGCGCCGCCGCAAGGCTGGACAGGCTGCTCGCGGTGAGGCGAAATGCTCTCGGTGACGATCCTCAGCGGAAGATTAAGCTGCTGCGTTTTGCGCTCGGACGCGGGTATCGGTACGATGATGCGGCTGCTGCCGTTTCCGCCTTGGAACAGACAAAGGATTAGAAATTATGCAAACAATCATACAACCAAAGGCTTATGAAATACAGAAAACTTACGAAAAGTGAAATCGCGGCGCTGGAGTCGCAGGCGTGTTCCGCGGATGATTGGACCGGGATAGAAGTCGGGGCGGGTTTCTCGACTGACCATGTGCGTTCCGTGCGGTTTTCCGGGAAAGTCCGCATCGGCGCCTTCAGCAAGGAGTTTATGCTCCCCGGAGGGATGAAGAAGCACTCGGGCCTCTATCACGCGACCCTGCACAATGTCACCGTGGGCGACGACTGCTGCATAGAGAATGTCAAGAACTATATCGCCAATTATGATATAGGTCATGACACGTTCATCGAGAATGTCGACATCATCCTGACGGACGGCCCGTCCTCGTTCGGGAACGGCGTCGAAGCTTCGGTTCTCAACGAGACCGGCGGGCGCGAGGTGGTCATATTCGACAGGCTCACGGCACAGACCGCATACATCATGGCTCTCTATCGCCATCGTCCGGAACTCATCGGCCGGCTTCGCGAACTCATCGGAAGGTATGTCGCCGGCGTCTCTTCCCCGACGGGATATATCGGTTCGCACGTGACCATCGTCGATGCCGGGTACATAAAGAACGTGAAGGTCGGCGACTTCTGCAAGATAGAGGGTGCGGCGCGGCTCAAGAACGGAAGCCTCAACTCCAACGAGGTCGCTCCGGTTCACATAGGCGTGGGCGTTATCGGCGATGATTTCATAGTCTGCAGCGGCTCCTCAGTCGAGGACGGCGTGACCTTCTCACGCTGTTTCGTGGGACAGGCCTGCCACCTCGGACACAACTACTCTGCCTCGGACTCGCTCTTCTTCAGCAACTGTCAGGGCGAAAACGGCGAGGCCTGCGCGATATTTGCCGGTCCCTATACGGTCACGCACCACAAATCGACGCTCCTTATCGCCGGGATGTTCTCGTTCATGAACGCCGGCTCCGGCTCGAACCAGAGTAACCATATGTACAAACTGGGCCCGATTCATCAGGGAATCATGGAGCGCGGGGCCAAGACGACGTCGGACTCCTACATCCTCTGGCCTGCCAAGGTCGGCGCCTTTTCCCTCGTGATGGGACGGCATGTCAGCCATCAGGACACTTCGGATTTGCCGTTTTCCTATCTTATTGAGAATCAGGGTATTTCGTACATAATGCCCGGCGCGAACCTCAAGTCGGTCGGGACAATCCGTGACGCGAAGAAATGGCCTCAGAGGGACGGACGCAGGGATCCGGACAAGCTGGACATGATAAACTACAACCTGCTGAGCCCATATACCGTGAACAAGATGCTCCGGGCCATGGAAATTCTCCGCGACCTTCAGAAGACATCCGGCGAGAATTCGGTCTCATATTCCTATCAGAGCGGCGTCATAAAGAGAACATCGCTTCTGAAGGGGCTGAGATATTATGGGCTTGCCGTTGATAAGTTTCTTGGCAACTCCTTCATAACCAAACTGATGAGTGCCGAATTCCGGGACATTGAAGGCCTCCGCGAGGCTTTAAGGCCGGAGTCGGATACCGGGCTCGTGCATTGGGTGGACCTCTCCGGTCTGATTGCCCCTCGTTCCGCAGTAGAGAAACTTATGGACAGGATTCAGAACGGGGAAATCTCGTCTGTGGATGAGATTACCTCCGGATTTGCCGCGATTCACGGAAAGTATTATGATTATGAATGGACATGGGCATACAGAATCATACGGGAATATTACGGCATAGATCTGGCCGAAGCCTCCGCAGAGGATATGCTCGGCCTTGTCGGACGCTGGAAGGATTCTGTGGTCACGCTTGACAACATGGTCTATGAAGATGCCCGCAAGGAGTTCGGCCTGTCCGCAATGACCAGCTTCGGCGCTGACGGAGGTGAGCAGCGCCGGATTCAGGACTTTGAGCAGGTGCGCGGTTCAAGCTTCGAGTCCAATTCGTTCGTGTCGTCAATCAGAGAGCACATTCAGACCAAGTCGAGGTTGGGTGATGCTGCCGCCGCAAAAATCAGGGAGATTATATGATGTGGTTCCGGGGAAAAAAGTCCGTGACGGAATCCTCTGAAAAAGAGGGCGGCAGGAAGGACGGGGGCAGATATGTCCTTATTGCTGACAACGGCGCGACCAAGTGCGACTGGGCGGCAATCGGCCCGGGCGGCAAGGTGGATAGATTTGAAACTCAGGGCGTGAACCTGGCGCTGTCCGCTCCTGATGAAATAGTGTTCGCCGTGCATTCTGCCTTCGCGCAGTTCGCCGCGCTGCATGCTTCGGATCGTCTGGTGTCATTGAGCACGAGCGAAGACGGGAAAACCTGCCTTACGGTAGAAAGCGTTTCGGAAATATGGTTTTATTCCGCGGGGGCGACATCCGGGAAGGCCGTGGAGACGCTGGAATATGCTTTCGGGTTCATGTTCCCGAAGGCCGTGGTGAATGTCCTTTCGGACTTGCTCGGTGCGGCGCGCGCCTTGTGCGGAACAGAGCCCGGAATCGTGGGGATATTGGGCACCGGGTCGAACAGCTGCTTTTATGACGGGAAGGATATTGTGAAGGCGGGATATGGCGGCGGGTTTATCCTTGGCGACGAGGGTTCCGGCGCATGGTTCGGAAAGACGCTGCTGGCCGATTATGTGCGAAATCTGATTCCGAAGGATATGCTTGATGCCTTACAGGAGAGATATTCTCTTGATTATGAAACTGTTATCGAAAAGGTCTATCGTTCGGAAGCCCCGAGCCGCTACCTCGCCTCCTTTTTCCCTTTCATCTACAAATGGGCGAGACCGGAGTCGGAGGGCGAATTTGATGACATGGAGGTTACTGTCGCCGGACAGAAGTACGCCGGTCTTTTTCTTTGTGAAGGAATCATGACATTTTTTGACAGGTGCCTGCATTATCAGGACTTTGATTTCGAGCGCTACCCTGTCTATCTCTGCGGCTCGATTGCCTGGCTATGTCGCAATGAGATAGAGCATCGTGCTTCCTCCCTCAAAATGACTGTCGGCAAAATTGTGAAATCTCCGATTGACGGATTGATAGAATATCATTTCAAGAATGAAGATAACTGAACAGCAGTCGAATTACAGCAACTTGGACGCTATGACGACCGAGGAAATCCTGGAGGGCATCAATAATGAGGACAGGACAGTTCCCGAGGCGGTCGGTGCCGTCATTCCGGAGATAGGGATGCTTGTTGATGGCGTGGTATCCCGCATGAGGCAGGGCGGGCGGCTGTTTTACATCGGCGCGGGCACAAGCGGCAGGCTCGGAATTGTCGATGCGTCGGAGATTCCTCCGACATTCGGTGCTCCGTCCGACCGCGTCATAGGCCTTATAGCCGGCGGTGACGGCGCGATACGCCGGGCCGTGGAGGGCGCGGAGGACGACCCGGAGCGGGGTTGGAAGGACATTCTCGCATTCAGCCCGACTCCGGCCGACACGCTTGTGGGGATAGCGGCCTCGGGAACGACCCCTTATGTAATAGGTGCGGTGAAGACCGCCCGCGCAAAAGGTCTCCTGACAGCCTGCATAACCTGCAACTCGGACACGCCTCTTGCCGAAGCCGCCGAGATTCCCATAGCCGCAGTTGTCGGGCCGGAGTTCGTCACGGGCAGCACCCGCATGAAGGCCGGGACTGCCACCAAACTGATTCTGAACATGATTTCCACTGCGGTGATGATCCGGCTCGGTCATGTGCGGGGCAACCGCATGATTGATATGCAGCTGACCAACAGCAAGCTGATTGACCGTGGCACGAGGATGATAATGGCGGAAACCGGCTTGAAGGACTATGACCGCGCCCGAGGGCTTCTGCTCGAATATGGTTCCGTCCGCCGTGCCGTCGATTCTTTCGGCGGCGATTCGGGTGGAGACTGCGGCGATTCAGTCATATAACCCGATGCGGATGTGCACATTTTTTTGTACCTTTGTCCCCGTTGCGGCCGTTTGAGCCGTTGTGCTGACACAGGTATTCTAAATTAACACTAATTTCTTAAAGGAATGAAATTAAAGACATTCTTCTCTGCGCTCGCGCTGACTGCGGCGATTGCGCTACCGACAGCCGCGAATGCGGGTTCTTCGATTCCGAGACCGGAATACCCGCGTCCTCAGTTTGAACGTGCCGACTGGGTCAATCTCAATGGCGAATGGACTTATTCAATTGACAATGTAGCCTCCGGCTATGAAAAGGGATTTGCAAAATCAGCGGGCTTCGACGGCAAGATTCTCGTTCCGTTCTCACCGGAGAGCCGGCTTTCCGGAGTCGGGCACACCGATTTCATTGAAGGCGTGTGGTATCACAGGAACATAACCGTGCCTGCGGAATGGGAAGGCAGGAACGTACGCCTCAACTTCGGCGCTGTGTATTATAAGTCTGAGGTCTATATCGACGGAAAGCTTGTCGGACGTCATTTCGGCGGTACAAGTTCATTCTCGTTCGACATCACTCCGTTCGTGAAGGCCGGACAGACGCACTCTCTCGTGGTTTACGCCACCAGCGACCTCCGCGGCGGAAAACAGCCTGCCGGAAAGCAGTCGCTTCAGTTCAGGTCAGTGAACTGCAACTACACCCGCACAACCGGAATCTGGCAGACCGTTTGGATGGAACCTGTCAGCGAGAACGGTCTGGCGCAGGTGCAGGTGGACACAGACATCGACCAGGGACAGATTGTCGTGAAGCCGCTCTTCTTCCATGAGGGCAAATCCACTCTCAAGGTCACGGTCACCGACCCGGCCTCTCCGAAGAAGCCGGTTGCGCAGAAGACCGTTGTGGCGACCAACAATTCCGTCGTTGTACTTCCAATGAAGAAGTTCAGGACATGGAGCCCTGAGGATCCGTTCCTCTATGATGTGAAATATCAGGTGATTGACACCGAGGGCAAGGTGATTGACGAGGTCAGTTCCTATGTCGGAATGCGCAAGGTTCACCTTGAGGGCAACAAAATTTATCTCAACAACAGCCCGCGCTACCAGAGGCTTGTCCTCGATCAGGGCTACTATCCCGACAGCCAGTGGACTGCACCGTCGGACGAGGCTCTCCGCCACGACATAGAACTCTCCATGAAGGCCGGATTCAACGGCGCGAGACTGCACCAGAAGGTCTTCGAGGAGCGTTTCCACTACTGGGCGGACAAGCTCGGCTACCTCACGTGGGGCGAGAGCTCAAGCTGGGGAATGGACACCAACCTGCCTGAGACCGCGAGGAACTTCATCACGGAGTGGGGCGAAATCATCGTCCGTGACCGAAACCATCCTTCAATCATCGTCTGGACGCCGACCAATGAGGAGTGGCGACCTGACAACATCCAGTTCCCTCGTTTCATGGAGGATGTCTATGCCCTCACCAAGCAGCTCGACCCTACACGCCCTGTCAGCGCGGCGAGCGGCGGAGTACTAGTGCGCACCGACATCTGGACCGGGCACGGCTACGAGCAGAATCCGGAGAAATTCCGCAAGATTGTCTGGAATGACGGCAAGCTCTTCACATACAAGAGCCGTCATTACGCGAGCACCGGCGGACTCTACACCAAGGACTACGGATTCAACCGCGAGGCAGTCGCCGGAACATACGACTATCCGGAGTATGACGGCAAGATGCCTTATGTCTTCGACGAGTACGGCGGAATCAAGTGGACGAACGAGGAGGACATGAAACAGGCGGCCAACAATCAGGGCGTTTCATGGGGCTACGGCAATTCTCCGCGCAGCCTTGAGGAGTTCTATACACGTCTCGAAGGGCTCACGGACGCGCTTCTCTCCCTTTCCGACTACATCTGCGGCTACTGCTACACCCAGCTTACCGACGTGGAGCAGGAACAGAACGGACTCTATTACTACGACAGGAGCGAGAAATTCGATATGAACCGCATCCATGCCGTGTTCTCCAAGGTTCCGGAAAACTATAAATAGAAATTTTTACTAAATTTGCGTGGTTTTGGCCATTCGGTTTTATTCCGTATGTCAAAGCCACGCATTTTTCGTTGAGACGGTCTCGGAATTGTTGAAAAATAGGAATTAAATATAAACAAATAATTACATATCATTATGTTAAAGGTTAATATGGGAGGCTGCGGCTCCTTTGTAAACGACGCAGAGATTAAGGAATATACGCAGAAGGCCGTTGAGGCCCTCAAGGTTCTTGAGGACGGCACGGGAGCCGGAAACGACTTTCTCGGCTGGAAGCACCTGCCGACTCAGACTCCGGAGTCGCTCATAGCCGAATGCGAGGCAATCCGTGACGACTGGAAGGAGAAGGGCGTGGATCTTGTCGTCGTGATAGGAATCGGAGGCTCGTATCTCGGAGCCAAGTGCGCTCTTGAAGCTCTGTCACACTCTTTTGCAAAGCAGCTTGTGAACAAGGGCGGCGTTCCTGAGATTGTATTTGCGGGAAACAACCTTTCTGAGGAATACATCGCCGAACTGATGGATCTCGTCGCGGAGCGCAATGTCGCTGCGGTGGTTATCTCAAAATCCGGCACAACCACCGAGCCTGCGGTCGCATTCCGCATAATCAAGCAGTGCATAGAGGGCAAATACGGCACGGCGGAGGCTGCGCGGCGCATTGTTGCCGTCACTGACGCTCATCGCGGTGCGCTCAAGTCGCTCTCAACTCAGGAGGGCTACAGGACATTCGTCATCGAGGACAATGTCGGAGGCCGCTTCTCGGTTCTCACTCCGGTCGGGCTTCTTCCGATAGTGCTTGCCGGATTTGACGTCCGCAAGATGCTCGCTGGCGCTGCGGCGATGGAAACGGCCTGTGCGGTTTCTTCCGAGGAAAACCCTGCGCTCCAGTACGCCGCAATGAGAAATCTCCTTCATGCGAAGCACGGCAAGGCAGTCGAGATTCTCGTTTCCTACAACCCTAAGCTCCAGTACCTCGGAGAATGGTGGAAGCAGCTCTACGGCGAGTCCGAGGGCAAGGACGGCAAGGGCATATTCCCGGCCTCAGTGAGCTTCACGACCGACCTTCACTCAATGGGTCAGTACATTCAGGACGGCGTGCGTATGCTCATGGAGACGGTCATCACCGTGGAGAAGGCTCAGCGCAGCGTCGTCATCGAGAGCGATGCGCAGAACCTTGACGGACTGAATTTCCTTGCGGGCAAGCATGTTGAGGAGTGCAACGCCATGGCAGAACTCGGAACTAAGCTCGCGCATATCGACGGCGGCGTGCCTCAGCTCGGCGTGAGCATCGAGAAGATTGACGAGTACAACCTCGGCGAGCTGTTCTATTTCTTCGAGAAGGCCTGCGGAATCTCTGCCTATATTCTCGGTGTCAATCCGTTCAACCAGCCGGGTGTCGAGGCCTATAAGAAGAATATGTTCGCGCTCTTGAACAAGCCCGGATATGAAGAGGCCGGAGCCGCACTCAGAAAGCGGATTTAACAAGAGGCGATCTGCTGCGTTGCGCGGTTCGTCAAAATCCTCACAACCATCAGGTTGCTGCGGTATTTTACTTCACCGTGCGCCTTGCATCTCATCCTCTTGGATAAGTTAAATCCTGTTGGATAAGACATTCACTATATTATGGAAAAAAAACAATTATATCCGTTGAAGTTCATCCCAATCGCGTCCAAGCGCGTCTGGGGAGGGAACTCGCTGATTAAGGTTCTTGGGAAGGACTTCGTGGAGGCCGACGAGGACGGAAACGAGGTTCATCTGACTGAGAACGACCTGATCGGGGAGAGCTGGGAACTTGCCGACATGGGAGAGCAGGACTCTATCGTGAGCAACGGGTGGCTTGCCGGAAACTCGATAGGGGACATTATGGAGACCTATCTCGACAGGATTACCGGCGATGCCGCCTATGCCTGGTTCGGCCGCCAGTTCCCGCTGCTTATAAAGTTTCTCGACATTCATCAGAAGCTTTCCGTTCAGGTTCATCCCGACGACAAGGTGGCTGAGCAGAGGTATGACTCTCTCGGAAAGGCCGAGATCTGGTACATCCTCGACGCGAAGCCGGATGCCAAGGTCTATATGGGCTTCAGGCGCGAGACTTCGGCGCAGGAGTTCTATGACGCCTGCAAGGCCGGGACAGCCCATAAGCTGCTGAACGTGATTCATCCCAAGAAGGGCGACGCGATTTTCATCACTCCGGGAACTGTCCATGCCGCGGAGGGCGGGATTCTCGTCGCCGAGATTCAGGAGTCGTCGGACATGACCTTCCGTCTCTATGACTGGGGACGTGAGAACAATCCGGCGACGGCTCGCAAGATGCACCTCGAAGAGGCCATAGACCTCATCAACTTTGGAAAGTATGACCCTTCCCTCTACCGCCCGGCGTCTTCAATGGATGACTCGCAGGTGAATAATCTGCTGGTGCAGTGCCCGCAGTTCACGGTTAACAAGCTCAATCTCAGGGCTGCCCTGCGCATCAGTCCGGAGCAGTTCGGAAGCTATATCGTCTATGTCTGCGTGAGCGGTTCGGCGGCAATCAATGTCCCTAAGGTTCCGGTCGCGGACAACGTCAAGGCCGCAGCGGCGTTCGGCACAGACGCGATGGACGTCTATGCATTCCACAAGGGCGAGACTATACTTGTCCCTGCGGATATGCCTGATTTCTATCTCGTTCCGACCTCGCCGGACACCATCCTTCTCGAAGCCACCGACGGACTTCGTGAGGAGGTTGACGAATACATCAATCCCGATGCGCCGGCGGAGCTCCCGGAGGAGTAGCCCGGCAGCCTCCCGGACGTAAAGAGAAATCTGTATGGAGGAAGTAAGAATCGACAAGTTCCTGTGGTCCATCCGCGCATACAAGACGCGCAGTGAGGCGACCGATGCCTGCAACGGCGGCAAGATTCGCCTGAACGGCGCTGACGTCAAGCCGTCCAAGGCGGTGCATCGCGGTGACACAATCGTGGTTCGGAAGGGACCGGTGACATACACATATCGTGTCCTCGAACTCATCGACAAGCGTCAGGGGGCTAAGACCGTCCCGCAGTTCGTCGATAACCTCACGCCCCGGTCGGAGCTCGACAAGCTTCACGCTCCCGTGGAGACCTTTTTTCTCAAGCGTGACCGTGGGACCGGTCGTCCTACCAAGAAGGACCGTCGTCAGATGGATTCCCTGTGGGATGCGCTGGAATTTGACGATTAGCGGCGCACCGTCGGTCCGGCGGCCTTGTGGGAAATATATGGGTCTGGCTAAAATGTAATGGCCGGACCCTTTTTCTTGTTCCGGCAGAGGCCGGCTTCAGTGTCTTACGAGGACAGGAAAAAAGATTTCGAAAAAAAAGCGTCTAAAATTTTGCAATGTTTGCGGGATTGATTATCTTTGTGCTGTGATTTTGAATAATTCAAAATTGAATCACACAAGACACACAAGGTTAAACGATTAAAAACTAAAAGTTATGATTAAGAAATTCAGGTGTATGGTGTGCGGTTATGTCTGTGAGGGAACTGAGCCGCCTGCGGAGTGCCCTATCTGCCATGCGAAGTCAGACAAATTCGAGGAGATCAAGGACCAGGACGGAGATTTGTCCTGGGCCTGCGAGCATAAGCTCGGAGTCGCGAAGGGCGTTGACCCGGAGATTCTTGAGGGACTACGCGCTCACTTTGCCGGAGAGTGCTCCGAGGTCGGAATGTATCTCGCGATGAGCCGTCAGGCCGACAGGGAAGGCTACCCTGAGATTGCCGATGCCTTTAAGCGCTATGCCTTTGAGGAGGCCGAGCACGCCGCGAAGTTTGCCGAGCTTCTCGGAGAGTGCGTATGGGACACTAAGACCAACGTGCAGAAAAGGATGATGGCGGAGCAGGGGGCATGTGCGGACAAGTTCCGCATCGCGATGCTTGCAAAGGCGCAGAATCTCGACGCCATTCATGACACAGTTCATGAGATGGCACGCGACGAGGCACGTCACGGCGCGGGATTTCAGGGTCTCTGGAAGAAATATTTCCAGAAATAATCCCTTTTTCAACGCAGATTATTAACTTTGTCCTCCGTGGGCTTCGGCTCGCGGAGGATTTTTTGTGTCCTCGTTTTGTGTATAACCATATAGATGAAAATATAACATCATATTACTGAAATGGCAAGGCATCAGATAATCACGGTAGGCAAGGATTTGGATTCCATATATCTCGGAATCAAGGAGTTCACGCCCGACGTCATACATCTTGTAGCGACGAAGGAAACGAAGGGCACTTATGGCGATATGCTTCGTCTCATATCCCGGAAAATCGAGGTTCATGAATATGTCGTCGGCCCTTATGACGTCGAGGGAATTATGCGCGTATGCGGCGAGATTCAGGAGGCGAACCGCGACTGCGAATTTCTCTACAACCTTTCGGAGGGGACTAAGATTATGGCCATGGCGGCCGGGAAAGTCGCTATGGAGTTCGGCGAGAGGGGAATTTACATCACGCAGGACGGCTATTGGATTGACACTTTCGACTACAGGCGCAAGCCGCTGACGCAGACCATAAGCAATTCCGAGTATATGAAGCTCTACGGCAACAGCGTGCGGGAGTTCGAGGATGTCGGAAAGATGAAGCCGCTGGACGTGAACACAGCCTACTATGCAAAGAAGTTCATAGAGAGGAACTTCAATGTCTATACGGAGGCTAAGAGGTGGTTCCGGGGACTGCCTGAGCCAAGGCACGGGAAGTATTTCGCGGGAAAGCTCCATTGCGGCTATCACATTGAGACTGACGGGGGCACGCTGACGATTTACAAGGGAGCGGACGTGCTGTTCGACTCGGCCTGCAGGCGCAGCTGCGAGATTATGTTCATCGGCAGGTGGTGGGAGATAATCGTCGCCGACATAGTTGCCCGATGGGACAGGGAACGCGGCGGGGAGTCGGGGCACGGCATCTGGAGGGATGTGATTTTCAATGATGTGGAGAAGAATTCGGTGAAGAACGAGGTCGATTTGCTGGTGAACGACAGGCAGAGGCTGCTGCTCATCGAGTGCAAGTCGGGCGAGGTGTTCTCGGCTGACATCTTCAAGATTGACAGTGTGCGTGAGACCTACGGCGGCACGGATTCCAAGGCCATTCTGGTGAGCTATCTTCCTCTGAGCAAGTCGATTGTGGAGAAATGCGAGGATTTGGGGATATATTGGTTCGCGCCCAAGGATATGGCCTCGCGGGTGGGGCACGTCAAGCTGCTGCCAGAGTGGCTGGACGAGGTCGTTTCCAGGCATGAATTATAGGAGCTGCGTAAGGCGCATAAGCGCCGTGCGGAGAACAGCGAAGCGGTGGTCTTGTGCGATGGTGTGCACGGAGCACGACTTCCCCTATGGAGGGGACGGGAGGGGTGTATGAGAAGGTCCTCCGCTCATGAAAAAATCGCGCCGGGCTTCCCTCCCTCAGCTTTATGAAGCCTATCGGTGCTTTTTTCTGTGCTTGTGATGTATTTTTCTTCGACTGTGCATTGGTTTGGCACAAGCGGGGATTATCTTTGCGGCGTTTGGAAAAAACGGCTTGACGATATAGAACATAAAACGACTTTGATGATATGACACCTTTCTTAAGACAGGTCGCGGAACATTATTTCCCGAAGGAGGATTTCCCACGGCTGACATTCATATTCCCCAACAGACGTTCGTCGGCTTTTTTCAGAAAGCACGTGTGCGGATGCGCGAAGGAGGCCGGAAAGGCCGTACTGATGCCGGAGTGCATGACAATCAATGATTTCTTCGCTTCGCTCACTCCTATGCGCGCCTGTGACCGCATAACTCAGATTGTTCGGCTTTACGAATGCTACAGGGCACTTTATCCGGGGGCGGAGTCTCTGGACGAGTTCATCTGCTGGGGGGATGTGCTTCTGGGAGACTTCAACGATGTTGACAAATATCTGGTGGAGCCGCGCCGGCTCTTCACGAATGTTTCGGACCTCAAGTCAATAGAGGATGACTTCAGCTATCTTACCGCCGCCCAGCGTGAGGCGATTCATTCTTTCCTGTCGCATTTCCGGGCTGAGTCTGTGAGGGATGACCGTTCCATTAAACTTAACTTTTTGAAAATATGGAACATACTGCTTCCTTTGTATGAGTCGTTCAACCACAGTCTGCGTGCGGACGGCATGGCCTACGAAGGGATGATTTACCGCGAGGTGGCCTCGCTTTCGGAGGGGGTGCGGGAAGCTCTCGGTGAGCGACAGTTCGTGTTCGTGGGGCTTAACGCGCTGAACGAGTGCGAGAAAAAACTCTTGCGTCATCTCCGCAATGCAGGGCAGGCGGAGTTCTGTTGGGATTGGTCAAGCGAGTGGATAAGGGACCCGGAAAACAGGGCGTCGTTCTTCATGTCGGCGAATGTCGGCGAATTTCCTCAGGCCTTCCGACCGGATTCGGAGACCGGGCTGCCCGAGACGGAGTTCAATGTCGTGAGCGTGCCCTCTTCAATCGGACAGGCGAAGCAGCTGCCTTACATATTGCGGCGTCTCGGACTCAGCCATGCCTCCGAACCCGCTTCCGATGGGGAAGACTCGGCTTCCGGCTCTATGACCGCTGTCGCGGCTGGTCAGAACACGCCAGCCCATGACCTCTCCACGGAATGCGCCATAGTCCTCCCTGACGAACAGCTGCTGCTTCCTGTACTGAACTCGATTCCTGACGACATCCGGGACATCAACGTAACGATGGGCTATCCGATGAAGGGCAGCGACCTCTGCGTGCTCATGTCCGCCCTCTCCGCCGCGCAGATGAACGCGCTCGTGCGGGACGGGAAAACCTATTTCTACCACAGGCACGTGCGCGGAGTGCTGTCCAACAACATCTTCCGCAAGATTGCCGGGGAGGAGGACAACGCCGTCTGCTCCGCTGTCCTGAACGGGCGCAGAAGCTACATCGAGGTCTCCGACTTCGCCGCCTCTCCGCTGCTCTCGCTCTTCTTCACCCCGCTTCAGGGGAATCTGACGGAAGCCTCTGCCGCGACTGTCCGCGCTTTCGCGGAGTATCAGAAGACTGTCCTGAGCAGAGTCGGGGCATTGCTCGTGGAGTGCGGGCATTCCGACCTCGACACCGACTTCGCCAAGGCCTGCTACAAGGCTGTCTGCCTTCTCGGGGACATGAATCTGGAGATAAGGCCGGCGACCTACCTCCGACTGCTCGACCAGCTGCTCGCCCCGGTTTCAGTGCCTTTCAACGGCGAACCCCTCAAGGGGCTTCAGGTCATGGGACCTCTTGAAACCAGGGCTCTGGATTTTCGCAACCTCATAATCCTCAGTTGCAACGAGGGCACTTTCCCGCGCAAGTCGTTCACCTCGTCGTTCATCCCTCCGGAACTGCGCAAGGGCTTCGGGCTGCCGACATACGAGTATCAGGATGCCGTCTGGGCCTATTACTTCTACCGCATGATTCAGCGCGCGGAGAATGTATGGATGCTGTTCGACTCCCGCACCGAGGACATGAAATCCGGAGAGGAGAGCCGCTACATCAAGCAGCTGAGCTACCTCTTCGACGCGAAGATTCACCGCTATGTGACCTCTCCCGTTCAGGAGGACGAATATGTCGAGCCGGAAATCGTCAAGACGCAGGCCGACCTTGACAGGCTGCGTGACTTCAAGTTCTCGGCCACGGCCCTTCAGGAATATCTTTCCTGTCCGGCGAAGTTCTGGTATGGCCGGGTGCAGGAGCTCGGCGACCTCGCTGAGTCGGCCGACAATCTGGACAACGGGACGCTCGGAACTGTCTTTCATGCAGTGATGCAGTGGATTTACGCGAAGCCGGGCACTAAGAAGGAACCTGTCGGTCGTGTAGATGAGGCGTTCATCAGGAAGCGGCTCTCCAAGGAGTTCGCTCCGGAACTGCGTTCGCGCATACGGATGGAAATCTGCGAGGCCATAAAGTCGGTCGAGGTCCGCGGGAAGGACATCGTCCTGTGCCGCGTCATCGAGCAGTATGTGCGCGGGACTCTCGAGCATGACCTTGAACTTATGAAGTCAAAGGGTGTTGACCATTTCACGGTGCTGGCTCTTGAGAAGAACCTTCCGTTCGAGTTCGACGGGAGCGTGTCCGGTGCTGACGGTCTCGGCGGCGGTTCGTCCGATGAGCCGGCGGCTTCTCATGGGAAATATTCCTTCAAGGGATTCATCGACAGGCTCGACAGCTTTGACGACGGTACAATCCGCGTGGTCGATTACAAGACCGGCAAGGTGACCGGCGACGAGTCCAAGGTCATGGGGGAGAAGGGGGATGACTCGTCTAAGGCCTCTGCCATATTCGGCTCCATATTCGCCGAGGACAGCAATAATCGTCCGAAGATTGCCCTGCAGTTCTTCATCTACAATCTCATGCTGCGACTGAATCCCGAAGGACGCGCCCTTGTAGGCGGGCGGCAGATAGCGAATGCGGTCTATTCCGTTTCGGGCATATTCAAGGACGGGTGCTTCGAGTACAGCCTTCCGCCTGATGTCGTCAATGCCGCGTCGGAAATGCTGAAGGAGTGTCTGGACGGAATCTTCGATATGGTGAAGAATCCGACGTTCCGCAGGACGGGCGATGCCAAGACCTGCGAATACTGTGACTTTAAAATGATCTGTGGAAGATGACGGGGCGAAGAAAAAGCGGATTTCTGCGTCGGACTTCATCTTTTTCTTCATCCCCTTTTGTTCAGGGTATTTTGGTTGAAAAGTTGAAATAATAATGATAACAATAGCAAAGGCGTCGGCTGGGTCCGGCAAGACATATACATTGGCGAAGACTTACATCTCGCTGCTTCTCAAATCGAAGGAACCGTATGCGTACAGGCATATTCTCGCGGTGACCTTCACCAACAAGGCGACGGGAGAGATGAAGGCGCGCATCCTGCGTGAGCTCGACATTCTCGCGCACGTCCCGACTGAATCGGACTATTTCTCCGACTTTGTCCCATCCCTGTGCCCGGACGCGGAGCGGCTCCGGAAACGCTGCGAAGGCTTGTTGAACGGCATTCTGCACGATTACAGCGCGTTCTCCGTGTTCACGATTGACCGCTTTTTCCAGCAGGTCCTGCGCTCGTTCGCCCGCGAGCTGGGGCAGTTCGACTCCTATCAGCTCGAACTTGACAAGCCGGCCGTGGTGAGCGAGTCCGTTGACAGGATGCTCGAGAACCTCTCCGACAAGGACAGCGCGGTCATTGACTGGCTGAAGGAGTCGATGATGAACCAGATTTCGTCCAAGGGCTATTTCCAGCTTGAACCGACGCTCTATTCCGCCGCGAGCGACCTCCAGAGTCCGGAATTCAAGGCATATATGGCCGAAAAGGGAATATCCGACCCGTCGGAGATATATTCCAAGGAGAATATGCGTGCGCTCCGCAAGGCCTGCAATGAACTGATTGACAGGTTCTCCAAAGATGTGAAGACGGGAACTGAGGCTCTGGAGAGCAAGTTCGGCGGCAAAATCGGCGAGACATCCTACAAGTTCGCCTCCAAGGCTCTGGACAAGATTAAGGGGCAGATTAAACGGTCGGAGTTGATTGCGCCTCCGTCCGACTCCTTCTGCACAAAGATTGCCTGCCGGGGTAAACTGTTCGCAAAGGCCAAGGCATTCCTCGCGAATGAGCTTCCTGCGGATTATGAGGCGACGGCGCTGAATTTTCTGGGACTGTTCTATGATTTGAGGGTTCATACCTCGGTCGGAGACGCTGGACCCGAGGTGGAATTTGACGGCGCTTCGCCATATTACCGGGCCTACCGGACGGCGCTCCAGATCAGGGACATGATTTACGGATTCGGCATATCACGGGAACTCTCTGAGGCTTTCAGCGGACTTCTCAAGGACCGCAACATCCTTTGTCTGGAGGATTCCAACGGCCTCCTCAGCCGCATCATCGACGGTTCGGACGTGCCTTTTGTCTATGAAAAGACGGGAGTCCGCTACGAGCATTTTCTCCTCGACGAGTTTCAGGACACCTCGGTGGTGCAGTGGGACAACTTCCGCCCGCTGCTGCACGAGAGTGATTCCAACGGCAATGACAATCTCATCGTGGGCGACGTGAAGCAGAGCATCTACCGCTGGCGGCAGTCCGACTGGGGGCTGCTCAACTCCGAGGTTGGGAGGGAGTTTCCGGACAGCCGCGAACTTGTTGGAAAGGACGGAAAGCCAGCTCTCTCCACCAATTACAGGACGGAGGAGAACATCGTTGAGTTCAACAATCTCTTTTTTGAGTTCCTGCGGGACCGCCTCTCCGGTGATTTCAAGGCCACGGGCGGCGAGGAGGTCGGGAAGGTAATCTCCGGCATCTATGCGGACGTGCGTCAGGCGGCGGCCCGCAAGGGCGGTTTCGGAGAGGTCCGGCTTTGTTTCGCCGCTTCCGGCGGTGGCAGGTCCGGCGGTTCGGGGGACGATGCCGGCAACGGCGCGGAGAAGACGGACAAGGTGCTGGAACGTACTGTACGGCAGGTTCTTGACCTTCATGAAAAAAAAGGCGCGGGATATGGAGACATTGCCGTCATCGTCCGCAACAACGCTCCGGGAGAAAGTATTGCCAACGCCCTGATGGAAAGGGGCGTGCCGGTAATCTCCGACGATTCCCTGACGGTGAACAACTCGATTGTCGTGCGCCGGCTCGTTTCCGTTCTCTCTTCTGTGGAGAACCCCGAGAACAAGGTCTCCGGCTATCTTGCGGCCTCGCTCAAGTTCAGGGCGGCCGGCCAGTCCTCGATTATTGAACTCGCCGAGGACATAATCAGGACCATGCGTGAAAACGATGCGCATCTTGTCGAATCACACGCCCTCTACATACAGGCGTTCATGGACTGGATGCAGTCATGGGTCTCGCGCAACGGGAATCAGCTCAAGGAGTTCCTTAGGGCATGGGACGAGAAGAATTCGTCCTCGCAGGTCAAGATTGCCTCCCCGGCCTCCACTGACGCCGTCCGCATAATCACGATTCACAAGTCGAAGGGACTGGAGTTCCCCTATGTCATAATCCCGTATTTCGAGGACATAAGCTTCTTCCGCCACGGCAACGTGTGGGCGGAGCCGTCGGTTCCCGCCGCTGCGGAGACGAGCCGTCCTTCTTCTGCCGGAGACTCCGGAAATCAGGCTCTTGACGATTTCAACAAGGCTGTCTCCGGCGGCATTTTCAAGCCGGACATTTCGGGTCAGAGCCGCAGCACCTACTTCGAACCTACATACAACAGGGAGCGTCTCTATCAGTGCATTGACGCAATGAACCTGATGTATGTGGCCATGACGCGCCCCTCACGGGGACTGTACGTCATCTGCGGCGCGGCTTCCGCAGACTCGATGACCTCGGCCTCAAGCGCCCTGCTTGCCTTCGCCGCGAATCAGAACTACCCTGCCTCGGAATCGGACTGGGGTGTCGATTACTCAGTCGGCAAGTTCTGCGGCGACGCCGACCTCGAATTCCGCAAGGCCGGCAAGAAGGCCAAAACCTATGTCAAGGACTTCTCCCAGAGCGTCCTCCTCAGCGGCTACCCGTCATTCACGACGGATTCCTCGCGTCTGCGCATAGACCGCGACGCCGCCGACTTCTTCTCCGCCGACGGCACCGTGGGACCGGACGCCTCCCGCCGTCTCCGGGGCATAGTCCTCCACAAGATCCTCTCCTCCGTAGTGGTTCCCGCCGACCTCGACTCCGCAGTCCGTGCCGCAGTAGATTCCGGAGAACTGTCGGAATCACAGGCAGCCGAGGCCCGCAGCCTTCTCCGCCGCCGCATACTCGACGCGCAGTCCCGGGGCTGGTTCACCGAATCTCCCGACGAAGTTCTCAACGAGCGCGCGATAGTCACCTCCGAAGGCGAGGAACTGCGCCCCGACCGAGTCAGCATCCGCCACGGCGAAGTCCTCATCATCGACTACAAGTTCGGCCGTCCTCACCCGTCCTACCTCGACCAGGTCCGCTCCTACATGGAAACATACCGCGCCCTCGGCCACGCCTCCGTCCGCGCCTGCCTCTGGTTCGTCCCCGACAACACCGTCGTTGAGGTG
>ERZ808240.1513-NODE-1513-length-28481-cov-18.001583_pt1 | contig 28481 bp, 26 predicted proteins | sample MGYA00521084_ERZ808240 | MGnify/ENA primary metagenome ERZ808240 (study PRJEB31516, sample SAMN03275571) | gut metagenome | biome: mammalia-associated habitat; material: feces | host: Papio cynocephalus | place: Kenya | collected 2012-08-06 ... | reverse complement strand
AATCATTGAAAGAATCAATATTGATTACCTTGACCGCATCTGCGAATATCTTAATATTCCTCTTGATGAACTGATAGAATACATACCTAACAGGCAGAAACGGACGGGGAATCAGTTGATAAAAGACTGAAAAAATTGTAAAAAGACTTGACTTTTTAACATTAATTGTATATAATATTATTGTTATCTTTATTCAATATTATTATATATTGGTAATCATATAACCTAAAAATCTTTATTTTTAAATCTTAGCAGAACAGAAGATTTTTTGAAACAAACCTAAAATACTCTTAAAACGAATTGAAGCAGTCGTTTTAAGAGTATTTTTTTGTATTTTGCGTGCGTGTTTTTTGTATTTTGCTTGGTTACACATGAGGGCATCGAGATTGCTAAGGCACAGGGCAAGTACACGGGACGGAAACCTATCCCCACCGACTGGACGAGGTTCGGGCAGCTCTATGGGGAATGGAGAGCCAAGAACATCACAGGGCGAGATTTTATGCGGAGAATGGATATGTCGGCAAATACCTTTTACCGCCGTGTGCGTGAGTACGAACTCCGTCACGGCATCACCGAGCCGACCTCTGCTTGACCGTCTGGCGAACGGAAAAGCCCCACAGCACCGTCCGAGCCTGCGGAGCTGAAAACTAACCGCTGAAAAGAAAAAGCTCTCAGAAACGCTTACAGAGCGTTTCCGAGAGCTTGCGGTTAGTGTATAGTCTATTGGCACATTATATTTCTGTACCTTATAACTTCAAATCATTGTTTTGGTGCGCTCCATAACAAACGCATACTCTAATGGAACACATGAACAGGAGTGCTATATAGTTCTAAATGCTGTTTCCATTTCAGCTACCGACTTAAAACGCTTTTCCTTGTCCGATGATAAACCTTTTTCTACGAAAGCCTTTAATTTGGCATCTGTAATACGGTCAGCGGTTGCCTTACCTGTCAATATAAAAGCAACAAGTCTTGTGAGTGCATATGTTTCGTGTAGGATAGTATAATTCTTGAAGCCCTCTGTTATGAGGGCAGGATCATTATAGCAACCTTTAAGTATTGTATCGACCGAAGTTAAATCACTATCAGGTAGCTTTACCAAGCCAAAATCACAAATCTTAACTACATTTACATCATCATAGACTTTTATCATAACATTTGCAGGGCTAATATCTCGATGAAGTACATTTTTGGAATGAATGAATTTGAAAGCACGGAAGATTTGGTAAATAATGTTCTTTTTCTCCTCTATTGCAGGCTTCTGTTTTTCAATATACTCCTTTAGTGTGAAATCCATATATTCCATTATGTACTCATTCTTTTCCCCATCGTAGCGATATACTTCCACGATATAGGGAGAAGAAAGCCTTGTCATTTGCTCATATTCCTGTTTGAAGCGTTCGATTTCTTTTGAAGATAAGTCGGAATTGGCTCTTTTCAGGACAAAAGTACGGTTATAGAATTTATCAAAGAAAGAGTACACTGTTGCATAAGAACCAAAGCCAATTTGTTTCAAGTCGGCATACTGCTGTTCGGCAGAGGTAGAATTTATTTTTACAGAGTCCTTCTTTCTGAAAATAGGATCTGTATAGTAAATGACAACCTTCTCCATGTGCGGAGGTATGGGACTTCCACCACTTTTCACCAAGAACTCCATAGATTTCGTAATAACCTGTTCGTAATATGGATCAACGGAAAAGGCATAGTTTGTTGTTTTTAGAACTCTTTCAAGCCCCCTGAGAACCTCAATAGCTAATATCAGCTCCCTGCTATTTTCAGCCCAGTAGTGATTGCCATAATCTCCAGTGGGAAGTCTTTCGTTCATTGCAGAATAATTATCGACAAACAAGTGGTGTATAGTCGAAAATATCTCCTGTATTTTTCTATTGTGAAACGATTCATATAAATCTAAGTATTCGATATTTATTCGGTCACCAAGCAGTCTGTATTGTGACTCAATATAATTATCGACTGTTGCCATACACATCACTCCTTATATGGATATAGGGCGATTTGTTCAACCGCCCTATAAGTGTTATATTTCCTTATACTCCGGCATCGACTCAATCAGGTCAAGCGTTTTCAGGCTCACGCTGATGACCGAGATCAGCAGATTGAAGATATACTTCTCATCGCCGTATGTGTTCGGATCGTCGGTGATACCGCTGTCCTTGTCAGTCTTAACACGGTAGCTCTCCATGATCCACTCAATAGCCGATCTGCCGTTGACTACATACTCATACGCTCTTTCGGGAATATTGCTGATCGTAATATAGTCATTGAAGATGATCGTACCCTTGTCGTTGTCCTTGCCGTCCTTCTTGAAACGCATCTTGCTTACAGCGTAGTCCTCTTTGGTGATAGCAATATCCAGCCCAAGTGCAGCGGCATCGGCAGGGGCTTCATAGTGCAGGTGCAGCTCAGCGAGCTGTCTGCCGATCTCCACATATTTCGGGAACTTTTCAAGTGTCGGGATACGCACCATTTCTTTTGCGAGGTTATCCGCATAGGCTTCAATGTAGTCCTTGCTGTGCAGGACGGCGTACAGATAGTAGAAAATGTCCTCTTTGGTAACTCTGTCACCGTAGATACCTTTGAATTTAGTGAGTGCTGCGTCTGAAATAGCAAAGCGTTTCTTGTATGTTACGGTATCTTCTTCTGCCATATCACCGAACAGTGTCATTTGAGCATCCCTATGCTTTTCCTCTCTGTCATACATATACATCGGGAAACAAATAGAATGTTCCATAAAGTTAAGGTCTTGAATTGTATTCGTCAGTAAAACTGAGAAGTTCTTTTTGATAGGAGCGCCTGATATGCAGATAACAAGGTTTTCAAAAGTGTCATCGGGAATTATGCTGTCCCATTTAGACGGCATTTCGATTATTCTCTTGTTGTACATAATGTGTTTTTTGCAAAAAGGTCTATATGCAACAGGGCGAATAACCCCATTATTCTCTATTGTTTCTCCCTTACAGAAAAGATTAAATAATCCTCTTGACCAACTTATTTTAGTAGCATCATTACTTCTGATATTAAGGAGATATGTTTCTGCTGCCTTTTTATCATCAACGGAGATTAGTCCTTGTTCATTCTGCTGTTTCAACTCAGCAAAACAACGCTCACGTTCAGAATTATAAAATGCTATCATTTGTTCAGCGTGTGTCATTGCTTGCTCGGCAGAATAGCTATAAAGCCATACATCACGATTAGTAGACAATCCCGAAGCATAGTTATCAAGATAAATGCTGATCTGCTCCTGTTTCTTTTTGTCACCAAGAGCGACAAAATTGATATAGGATTGATTTCTCTGATTTATCCAGTCATTGTTTTCATTTGGTGTGATAAAGCTCCATTTAATAGCACCAATATCACCAAACTCCGAAATGATAGCAAGTTTCTGTTCTCTTGACAGGTAATCACCAATGTCGTGATAGCGGATAAATCGGTCTTTCTTGACACCCTTACGCTTTACAAGAATAGTGATAGCAACAGGTGTGCGTGAACCTGAGCCGAATATCTTACCGCCCTCTCTACGAGAAGTTTCACCGAGCGTTCTCTGGTCACCTCTGAGGTTGAAAACATAGATATGGTTAAATTCCTCAAGCAAGCACTCTCTGAAACCGTCAAGTGCAACGCTATCGAGATAAGAGCCATTGCTTACAAAACCAATGATACCATTATCGCCTAATCTATCTGTTGCCCAGCGGAACGCCCTGATATAGCTATCATAAGCATTTCTTGTCAGTGTAGAGGTAGAACGGAACACATAGGTACTTGCAATAGTCTGGTCGAGGTGTTTGTATGTAGAGTTCTGGTTGTTGTCATTGCCTGATTTTTGACCGACAGAGTATGGGGGATTTCCAATAATGACAGTAATAGGCGATTCCAACTGCTTTTCTGCTCTTGCGGAGTTCTCAGCAAACATCTTCACAAGCTGTTCGCCGTTTTCGTCCTTGACTTCCTGCTTTTCGGTCATTGCAAAGGTATCTGTCAGAACGATACCCTCAAATTGCGTATATTCCTCAGCACCGATCAGATCGTGGAATGTTTCCTCAATGTTGATTGTGGCAATATAGTACGCCAACAGCACGATCTCATTAGCGTGTATCTCATTGGTATACTTGTAAAGCAGATTGTCAATGTCGATTAGACCGCTGCGGAGCAAACGCACGATGAATGTGCCTGTACCCGTAAACGGATCGAGAACGTGAACGCCCTTGTCATTGAGTGAGCTGTTAAACTTATCCCTCAGAACATAGTCCACGCTCTTGATGATGAAGTCAACGACCTCAACAGGTGTATAGACGATACCGAGCTTTGCAACCTGTTTCGGTAGAGCGTTTTTGAAAAACTGCTCATACAGCTCAATGATGATTTTCTGCTTGCCCTCAGCGTTATCAATGCCCTTAGCACGCTCCTGAACACTCAGATAGAACTTGTCAAGTGTTTCCTGTTCCTTGTCGAGTGCCTTTTCGTCAAGGATAGCAAGCATATCCTGCATAATGCGAGATACGGGATTGCTCTTGACAAACTCATAGTCCTCAAAGAGAGCATCGAAAACAGGCTTTGTGATCATGTGCTGTGCAAGCATTTCGATAGCATCTGAGGTTTTTATAGAAGAATTGAGGTTTTGCTGTAATGCTTTCAGAAACTCCTTGAATTTCGGAGCAATCTCAGGCTTCTTTATCAGGAGCTTGATCTCCTCAATGTGCCTGTTGGCAATATCCGCTATATCCTTAGCCCATGTCTCCCAATAACGGCGAGAACCGCACTTCTTAACGATTTTCGCATAGACGCTGTTTTTCCACTTTTCAAGGTCATCGAAGTTCATTTGCAGTTGACGGTAGCTTTCGGAGTTGCCGCTGCCCTCACCGTCACCCGTGCCTGTTACGCCGATGATTTGAATATTATCGGGCTTTTTCTTGTTGAGGTCTATCTTATTGATAGTGTTGTTGAACCTATCATCGTGCGCTCTAAGCGCCTGCAATACGTCCCATACTATCTTGTATCTCTTATTATCATTCAGGGCATCTTCCGGCTCCATACCCGCAGGAATGCCTATGGGGAGAATGATATAGCCGTACTGCTTTCCCTCAGCTCTACGCATAACTCTGCCGACAGACTGAATAATGTCAACGATAGAGTTACGGGGATTTAGGAACATAACAGCATCAAGTGCAGGAACATCTATACCCTCGGACAGACACCGTGCATTGGAAAGCACACGGCAGCTATTGTCAGAGGTGTTCTCTTTGAGCCAATCTATGCGACTTTTACGCACAAGAGCGTTATCCGTACCATCAACATGACCGAGCTGAACGGTAACTATACTGTCATCGTGACCGTTGAGCATAAGTTCATTCTGAATCTCCTCAAACATTGCCACGAACTTCTTTGAAGCCTTGATGCTGCTATTAAACGCAACAGCTCTCCGCATCGGTGTCGGATCGTTAGCGAAATAATTTTCCTCACTCTCAAACAGCGTTCTCTTAGAAAGACCGTTCAGACAGCCGATTATTTTAACGCTATCGTCAAGTGTCAGCTCACTGCTCTTGTCGGTCAGAAGGCTTTGCAGGCGCTTGCTGACATACGCCTCATCAACGGCAAGCACAATTACCTTGTAATCAGCGAGCAGTCCGAGGGAAACAGCTTTTGAGAAGCCCAAGCAATAGAACTCCTTACCGTAAATACTCTCATCGTCCATAGAGCAAAGCAGAGCGCTGCCCTCACTTGCTTTTTTCTTGCTCTCATCACCGTAGATACGAGGTGTAGCGGTCATATACAGGCGCTTGTCAGCCTTTATAAAATCGTTGGAATGTACCTTGACGAAGTTGCTCTCGTCCTCACCAGCAAGCGTTACGCCCGTTGTACGGTGTGCTTCATCGCAGATGATGATATTGAAGTTGATACCACTTTTCTTCTGAAATGCAGATACGACCTCAATGGATTGATAGGTAGAAAAGAAGAAATTGAGCGTATTATCGGAATCCTCACCGACATACCGAGCGATCAGCTTGTTTACATCTGTTGTCGCAGGAATAACCAAGTCTGTAATGCTGTCGATATTATCAGAGGTCTTGCTTGCCTTCGGATCAGAGCAGATAGCATACACTCTGTATTTATACTTTGATTGTGCTGTCCACTCCACTAAGGTCTGATTAAGCAGGGAGATAGACGGTACTAAAAACAGCACATTTCCTGTTCCATTGGTGATAGCTTCGGCTATTTTCAGGGCAGTAAAGGTCTTGCCGGTACCGCAAGCCATTATCAGCTTACCACGCTCACTATCCTTGAAACCGTTGATTACAGCATCGATTGCTTCAACCTGGTGCGGACGCTCCTTTTTCTTTGAGCAGACTTTCATTTCCTCTATCTTATCGAGGGTGAAGCTGTCCCAATCTATGCCGGAGTCTTTCAAGTCTTGCAGTCTGATACGATTTACAGGCGGTAACTGTCCATTGATTGTTTCTTCCGCATTAGACGACCACTTATCCGTAGTAGATACGATGATACGACCTGAATATCTATGCTCCACACCGTCAATATAGAACGCCTTACCCGAAGCAGAGATGAACGTATCTACATCGTCTTTGGAGACAGAATTATTCACATCATAGAATTTGCACTGAATAGCGTAAAATTCGTCCTTGTCACGAACCTTTGCAACAAGGTCAATGCCTATATCGTGAGTATTGGCATACGGAAATTCGCTCCACAGCCATACTTCTTCAAATATCTCTGAATAGAGAGGACTTGTGAGAAAATATTTCTTCATAAGTCGCTCAAACTTTGAGCCTTGATCGCTTTTGCTTTGAGAAACGCTCCTCAGATCGAGCATAAGCTGTTCAAAGCTATCATTTATCTGCATTTATAACACCCCTTGCTATAACGTAGTAGCCAAAATGAAATATACATAGATAATTATACCATACATAGCCTTGAAAGTCAATCAGCAGAAAAGAAAAAGATATGCTCCCCGTCACCACGGAGAACATACCTTTTTCCTGTTTTATCTTTTGTTATGATTAGTCCTGAATTTCTTTCATCAAAGCCACGCCGTCCTTGAAGCCGACCTTGTATGCAGCTCTCATTTCAGCAGCGGCGGTTTCGCTCACGCAGTCCAGTATCTGGTGGAATATATCGACTTGCTCCTCACTCAGCGAATCTTCAAAGGGGATACAGAGCTTGTTGAACTCGTCAGAGAACTCAGCGGAGTGGATTTCACTCTGGCGGTAGTTGTAAAGTGCATCAATCATAATGGTACGTCCTTTCTGTCCCTCCGTTACACGGAGAGTAGTCATATAACTGTTATTCATCGTATTATCGGTGTAGGTCACTTTGAGCGTGTCCATAAATAACAGGTATAGGCTTCAAGGAGCGCACCCGTATCGCTAACTATACAGGTCTGCCCGAATTGATGAGTATGTTCAAGCAGGTCGCTGACATTCGTACCGCTGATACGCTGACACTTGATGTTCCTGAGTGCGATTATCATGTGGTTCAGGTCGAAGCTACTCCTTTTCAGCAGGAGCTTGTTCAGGAACTTGCTGACCGTGCCGATGCTATCAATGCAGGAAATGTTGATCCTACGATCGACAATATGCTCAAAATTACCTCAGACGGCAGAAAGCTCGGTCTTGATCCGAGACTGATTGATCCGTCCTTTGAGGACAACCCTGACACCAAACTCAACCGCTGTGTTGAGAATGTTGCCCGTATCAACGCTGAAACGGCTGAGGACAGGCTCACGCAGATCATCTTCTGTGATTTGGGTGTTCCGCACAAGGCAGCAGAAGCAGCGGTCGAGGGTGAATATGCCGACGATGCTAAGGATAAGAAGTCTATCGCTGAGGTCGAGTCTCTTGAAGAAGAATGCGATTTTTGCGTGTATGACGATATTCGTGACAAGCTGATCGTTAAGGGTATCCCTGCGGAGGAGATCGCATATATACACGATGCGAAAACCGAACAGCAGAAAGCTGACCTCTTTGATAAAGTCCGCAGCGGAGAGATCCGTGTGTTGCTCGGTTCAACCGCCAAAATGGGTACGGGTACGAATGTCCAGAAGAAGCTGATTGCCGTCCATGATCTTGATATACCGTGGAGACCGGCTGATCTGGAACAGCGCGCCGGAAGAATTATCCGTCAAGGCAATGAAAACAAGCAGGTGCAGATCTTCCGCTATGTCACCAAAGGCACATTCGACGCATATTCCTATCAGACTTTGGAGAACAAGCAGAAATTTATCTCTCAGATCATGACAAGTAAGACTCCTGCGAGAAAAGGCGAGTACACATATAGAACTATCTCAGGTCTTAATTGAAAGGTTGTGTAGAGTTTGGCTCTACACAGCCTTTCTTCTTACATAATACTGCTTGAAATCAGCCGTTGCGGTAGCTGTCACGACGTTGAAGCGGAAGTGAATATCCACCTGCTGAGTGCGGTTAGCCCTGCTGCCTTCGGGAGCGTGAACAACGATCCTGTCGATCAGCTCGTGCATGATCTCAGGGGTAAGCTCAGTGAACTCCTCATACTTCTTGACGATACCCACAAAGTTCATCACATCATTTTTCTTCTGCTCCTTGCGGCTGATCGTGTCATGCAGCTTGGCGGCATCAGCTTTCAGCTTGCTCTGCTCCGCTTCATATCTTGCCGACATCGTAGCGAAACGCTCATCGGAGATCTTGCCCGATACATTATCCTCATACAGACGCTCGAACAGGTCATCAAGCTCATTGATACGCTTTTCAGCGATCCTCAGTGCTTTCTTAGCAGTATTCACCTCACTGTCCTGTGTCGCTGCGGAGTTTTCCATTGCCCTGCGGACAAACTCGTCCTCATTGTCCCTTACAAACTGTGAGAGCTTGTTCAGTTCACCGAGGATAATTTCGGTCAGCACGCAAGTCCTGATATAATGGGCGGTGCATTCGTCCGAATCGTGTGCGTAGGTGGAACACATCATATGTTCCTGATTGGGCGATAAGGTCTGCGCCCTGCCGACATAGAGTGTATTACCGCAGTCCGCACAGTAGACCATTCCTGCAAACGGACTTACCGTACCGCTTTTCTGCCTTCTTTTCTTGTGGCTGCGTATCTCCTGCACAAGGTCAAAATCGTGCTGCGAAATAATAGGCTCATGGGTGTTTTCGATGATAAGCCAGTTCTCCTTCGGATTTTCATACAGTTTCTTGTTTTTGTAGGACTTGCGGTAGGTCTTGAAGTTGACCGTGTGACCGAGGTAATCCATACGCTCAAGAATATGAATGACCGTTGCCATACCCCAGCGTTTTGTTTTGGCGTTCTGATTGCATACATTCATGCCTTTGGAACGGTAATATGCCGTCGGTGTAGGTATGCCGTCCGCTGTCAGGATATTGGCGCTCACAGTCGGACCGTTGCCCTCAATGCAGAGCTGAAATATTCTCCTTACCACAGCGGCAGCTTCTTCGTCAATGACCCATTGGTTCTTATCCGTTTCGGACTTCTTGTAGCCGTAAGGTGGGTGTGTGGCAAGCGGCTTGCCTGCCTGAGCCTTTGCCTTCTGGACAGCACGAATTTTCTTGGAAGTATCACGAGCGTACCAGTCATTAAAAATATTTTTGAAAGCCATCAGCTCATTTTCTGATTTTAAGGTATCCACACCGTCATTGATCGCAATGTAGCGGACATCATAATCAGGGAACACCATTTCGATCAGCTCACCTGTTTTCAGGTAGTCACGACCGAGTCTTGAAAGGTCTTTTGTAATCACGATTCCGACCTTGCCGTACTCAATGTCAGCCATCATTGCTTTGAAACCGTCACGCTCAAATGTAGTTCCCGAAATGCCGTCATCCACATAAAACTTGGTGTTGCGGAAACCGTTGTCAGCGGCGAACTTTGAAAGGATCGCCTTTTGGTTTGTAATACTATTGCTCTCCCCGTGAAGCATATCTTCCTGCGAGAGACGGCAATAGAGTGCTGTAATTTTGTCTGTCATTATTTCCTCACTTTCCGACAAAAAACAGCAGGCTATGATATACTCAGAAAGTCGGGAATATCAAGCCTGCCGTTATCTGTTCACGCAGACTTTTCTATCTCACGGGCGATAAGCCGGTTGATAATATCTTCCAGACTTTCATCTGTATCTGAATTGAAACTGATCTTGACACGATAAGTTGTCAGACCGATACGGTACTCCGAGTAGGAGCAGTCTACCTTCTCTTTCTCTTTGGTAGTTGTTGTCTCTTTCAATTGTCTCCTTTCCGCCCGCGATTATCTATCTCTACACGCATAGGCTTTTTGTTGCAGGGGCGTTGCTCCTGCACAGTAATATTATAGCGCGCACCGCCGAGGCTTGTCCATAGGTATTGCGCCCAAATTTTCTGTATCTGATTTGTGCGCACCAAACAGCCCCCGACGGCATCGCTATAATCGTTTTGTTGTCGGATATATTTTTAATCCGAGTAAGGATCATTCTTCTCAAAGAAGGAAGTCTGTCCGTCAGCAATATCATCGTCTGAGTTATCGTCCGACTTGTTGTCAGCATTAGCAGAACTATCGTCAGCCAGCTCTCCAATCTGCTCATAGGTCATACCGCTTGCGGTCAGCTTACCGATGAGCGTATGCTCCGCAGTAACAGCGTCAACAAGCTCCTGCCCGTCCTTGCCGTAAAGCTCAGAAAGCATATCATAAGCTATCTGCTTGCTCTGCATGATGATCTTACGCTTGCGTTCAAGGGCAGCTCTCACCGCCTTGTCAGCGTTGTCGATCTTAGCTTGGTTGTCGTTCAGATTTCCGCGCATTCATTTCACCTCACTTCATTTGGTATCGTAGGATACTCACATACCCCACGATAATATTATAGCGCGCAACGAAAGCGTTTGTCTATTCGCAGTGCGCATGAACTTTGAGTATTTTTTCAGAATTCCCCAGTGTAAAATGGCGGCACTCTTACAGCCAGTGACCGCAGGAGAAAAACGCTCTCCTACATATCAATACCAATATTTTCAGCCATTCGTTAAGTACCGTCGAGATATTCTCCGTTATGCACAAACAGGCTATCACAAATTCAGAAAAAGTTTTCGCAGACTATGCTTAACGAAGCCGTGATTATTATGCTAATAACTATTGAGAAGGATTTTCACCAGATTGCCGCACTCCCAGCACGATAACTGCGCCGTACCAGTTTAGAATATTGACACCGATGATGATTGAGAGCATCACGCTGGAGCGTGAGCGAGATACCGCCGACCGAAGCGGCGGTGAGAGATGTCGCATTCGCTCCACGAATTCGCTGACGGAGCACCGAAAGCCTGCGAGATATGCAAATCCCACAGGCGAGAAATATGCGCCATAGCGCAACAAAAATAACAAGCATTGTATTTTGCGCCGCACAGCGAGCGAAAATACCAAATGCTTGTTGGGGACACCCCAAGCCCCGAAATGACCGCACAGCGGTCAGAAAAAATCGGCTTACGCCGAAATAAAAACAAAGGAGACACCACTATGGAAAATGCAAAACGCAAGAGGGGCAGACCGCCCAAGAGCAAGGTTATGGAGTTCGAGGGCATGACCTATGAGGGAGCTATCAACAATGCTTTGGACGAAGAGGTTGCTGCCGAGCTTGACGATACCCTTGCACACAAGTCTGAGGACGAGCTTACCGACGATGAACGCAAGTACCTAAAACGCAAGAGGGAGAAGAAGTCCTACACCCTTAATGTGAGGTTCACGGAATCGGAAATGCAAGACATCTTAACGAAGTGTGAGCAGTACGGGTACAAGAACAAAACGGAGTATATCCGTGATTGTGTTCGGGCGAGGGTTGATCTCACTCCCGACCGAACCGAGATTGCCGAGTGCAATCGCCTGATGAAACGCATCGGAGCGAACATCAATCAGATACTTGTCCGACTTTACAGCACAGGTCACATCTATGCCGAGGATATTACCGAGATAAAGAGAGGGGTTAATGAAATTTGGCATACACTTCTATCCATACGATCAGGGCAACAGTCAGCGCAGCGATCGCTTACATCACAAACGGAGATAAGACCGTCAACGGTATATATGTCAACTCTTATGCTTGCAGAGCCGACAGCGCAGGAGCAAGCGAGGACTTCCGCACCGTCCGACAACAAGGCACAGGACGAACCCAAATCCTTGCCTATCACATGATTCAGAGCTTTGCCCCCGGTGAAGTCACCCCCGAACAGGCTATGCAGATCGGAGAGGAGCTTTGCGACCGTTATCTGAAAGGCGATTATCAGTATGTGATAGCTGTCCACAATGATAAAGACCACCTGCATTGCCATATCATTTTTAACAACACAAATCTGTATAACGGACTGAGCTTCACCACCGAGCATAATCAGGGCAGGAAGTCGGAAAGAGCGTGGGCAGAGCTGCGTGAGATTTCGGACGAGATTTGCAAGGAACATGGCTTATCGCTCATCGACCCGAAGGGCAAGGGCATTTCCTATCTTGAACTGTTGAAGCAACAAGAGGGCAAGTCGTGGAAAGAAAAGCTCCGTGTCAGAATTGCAGAGGTTATGCTTTACAGCCGTGACTTTGCGGACTTTCTCAAAAACTGTACCACCGCAGGAATTGAGTGTGTTTATACTCCGAAGAACAAATACAAGCTGAAATTCAAACTGTCTGGTGACGGTCAGAAGAGGTTCACAAGAGCCGAAACGCTGGGCGAGGGATTCACCGTCGAAAGCATCACCGAGCAGATAGCAGAGATACAGGAAAAGCTGTCAGCGGCGAATGTCACTCCCGATATGCTTATCGAACCGCCGAAGCCTGTTGTTCCCAAACCTGAGCCGAAGCCGACACAGACAGTCACAGCACCGACAAAGCCGAAACAATCTGCCGAGCCTGAAACTATCACCGAAACAAGTGAAAACGCAAAGAGAAAAGCTGCGGCGGAACAGGTTGAGAAGTTCTTTGCAGCCCGACGAGCAAGACGGCAGGCACAGCTTGATATGCTTAACGCAACTGCTACCAAACCAACCGAGCCGAAGCCTGAACCGTCTGCCCCGACACCACAGCCCACACCTACCGAGAATAAAGCACCTGAAAAGAAAGAAGATGTATGGGCAGAGATCAGGGGTATGCGTGACAGCGATAAGATGATTGCCGACCTTGAAGCTGGCGGTATCACATCGCTTGACGATCTCAGGGGCTTCTTCTGGAATTTCAAGCATTCTGATGACCATACGGACGAGCTTGCCGATCTTAGAGCGAAGATCGAGCCGATAGACAAGCTCATTGCGATGATGGAACAGCATTCTCAGAACTATGCTATATACAAGGAGTATCAGGATCGTTCTGCATTTACGCAAAAGCACTTCCGCAAGAAGAATGCTGCCGCTATCGACGCTTTTGAAGAAGCCGACAAGTATATTGCCGAGCATATCAAGGCTTACTACATCAAAGTGAAACCGCCTAAGCAGACCGATTTGCAGGCGAAGTCCACCAAGCTGAAAGAGAAATACAATGCTCTGGAGCCTGAGCATAATGCCTTTGTCACTAAGCGTGACACGGCACACAAGTACACCCGACAGGTGCGTAACTATCTCCAAAACAAGGAACAGCAGGAGCGTAACAGGCAGTACCAAGAGAAAAAGCGCACTCTGCAGAGAAAGAAAGACACACTTGAATAACGGCAGGCTCTCTGGCGAACGGAATAGCCCCTATTAGCCGTCCGTGACGGTTATGGGGAAAGATGTACTTCCGAAACTGCAAACGCTCCCTGAGCGTTCAGAGAGCGTTTTTCGACATAAGGCATATTGCACCGGGGATTATTCTTTTGTTGCTGCGCCCTGCACAAGAATTATTACAATTATTTCGCAGAGCTGGACTCAGAAAACGCAATAGACTATAATAATCTTACAATACTTTTTGGAGGTACAGTATATGTTAGCAATACCCGAATTGGCAATGCCGAGAACACGCAAGGTCACTACTGTCTGCAATGGTAAGCGTGAGGTATGGACGGACTACGAAGAAGCAAAGGCATATTTCCTCGAAATGATGATGGCAGCCGAGGGCGAGGAACGTGAACGAGCAGAGTGCGTTTATATTCAGCTTATGCACGGACTTGATGAGTGTAGTGACGAGGACGAATAATCAGCAGGGCGAGTTGTTTCGGCAGCTCGCCCTTGCTATGTCCTGTGACGAACGAAAATACTCATTAGCACACTTGAAGTGTACTCAGAATATAAAATCCCTTATACAACATAAAACGCCGTAGGAATGTTTCTACGGCGTTTATTGCTTTTAGTCAGTTTGCTGTATGCTTATGAAAGCATTAGTTCATTAATTATGAGTAATTATAAAACGGTGTAAAACACCTTGACAGTAGATTCGTTGCCATGTTAAAATTATATAGTGTATACACGCAATATTTAAAGAAAGGAGGGAAAAGTATGAGTAGGCTCACTGATTTTCTGGATACCCAAAGTGACTTCTTCATAGAGGTTGAGGGAACTCTGGATAAAATCCGCAGAAAACTGGGGGATGATTTGGATAGAGATGATGACGGTGTTTGCGCACTTGCCGATGGCTCTAACAAATGGGGTCTTGAATATCGTCTCTATACCCATGAGCGTCCTGATCCGCCTTTGGGTAACCAGTTCCACAGCAATACCGAAATCCGTCACTCTGATTATGAGTACCGTCTGAGTGATAATGATTTGGTATCGGATCTGCTTGATAGCGGCTACAATCTTGGCAGAAACTAACCATTCGCTTTTCTAAGCACCTGGCACCTTGATTATCGTTTGTGATAATCAAGGTGCCTTTTTATATTTTGGGTACGAGTGTCTTTGAATCAATGGAATTAGTATTGAGATCCCATTTCCCAACTTGCATTTTTTTAATCTTCTTTCCGTCTCCAAAATCAAGTAAATCGGTTCTTGACAAGTTATTCAGAATCTTATTTAAACTCCCAAGACCAACGGAAGATAGTAAGAATGCTTCGGCTGGATCGCACAACTTGCAATATGCCCATAATTGCCCTAAATCGTGTAGATTTAGCTGAGTTTTCTTTGCTTCTATAAAAGCCAAACTGGTAGATTTACCACGGCATATAATACCTAACACATCAATTTGTATATCAAGTCCTACAGTTTGAGGGTATCTATCAACGATACCGAATTCTTCTAAATAAAGGTATAAATCACGAGAATGAGAATCAACAGTAATTATCTTTGAAGTCTTATATTTTTCCTCAAGATAAGTTTGTAGCCATTTTCTCATTGGCTCATAGAGTTCATATTCGTATTTAACATTACTTGCCATATCCTAAAAACCTTGCTAAATCTGTCCATGAATCAAAGTGCTTTCCTCTTATCTCAGCAGGCAAAGATGGATCATCTTCTCCCGGATGATGTGGACGATTACTTCTCCTTACAGTCTTTTCCCAGTAAAACTTATGCGTTTTTACTGGATCGATGAATTCCAATAGTTCTTCAGTGTATTTTTCAAGAGCATCTTGCTTGTGTTGAATATTGAAGCCAATAGGTAGAAATTCGTTTGCAAAAACCTTTACCTGATGTTCTTTCTTCCAAAAATTTGGTTTACCCTCATTATATTTCTTCAGATTTCCATCCCTGAAATTAGGATGACCAAAATCAATCGTCTGAACAGGAACATCAACTTCTTTCAGCATATTTGCTATATCAATAACTAAGTACCAATTTCCGGGGATTTCAATGTATACCCTATGCGCACCATCCTGCCCAAAGGCAATGTTACTCTTTCTTATATATCCTGTTACATCAGCTATTCCTTTGAGTAACGACTTCTTCTCATCTGTACTAATGTTGAATAAATCAGGATTCATACGCATAGTTGAGTGATGTGCGCCATTTTCAGTCAGCCTAACAATTTCACGAACTACATATTCGCTGTTAGGTTTTGAAAATGTCATTTTAGTAGAATGCTTGGACTGAGTAACTATAAGATTGTTGCCAATCAACGGTTCTACAATCGAACGCATATCAACTGTACTTGCTTTTACATATACAGAAACATCTTTCAAATCATCTGTATAAAGGTTTTTGTATGGTATATCAATAGTAATCGTAGTTTCTCTTTCAGTACGCTGTATTTCTCCGTTACCAAGAACCATTCCGATCAAATATGCCATTTCGGTATTCATAAAACCACTCCCTTCTTAGATTTAACAATCACATCATATATTTTATCGGCAAGAGCTTTTGCCATTAACGGCGGTACTGCATTACCTATTTGTTGCCTTATATACAGCTTTGGACCGATAAAAACAAATTTATCATCAAACGATTGTAACCGAGCTGCTTCTCTTGGGGTAATAGCTCTGTTCAAAAACGGATGATTATTAGTTCCGTTAGATGAAGCATCAAATCTTGTATCTATCGTTGGAGAAGGCTCGTCCCATTTAAGTCGTCCCCAAGTTCCTGAAAACTGTTGTTTGCCTATCATATCTTCTGGAAGATACTCTTTACCACACTCAGGTGGTATCAGCGATAGCTTTTTAATTGCTATTTCAGCGTGATTTGAAGCTTTGTGATTATACAGCTTCTTAGCTCCTTTTCTCATTTTGGTCTGGTAATCACTTGACGGCTGTGTAGTATAGTCCTGTTCAAATGCACCTTCCCCTGAGTTAAGGTATGCTAAATCGAAAATAGCATCACGAACTGTCGTTACTTTCTTAGCAGTAGGTTTAGGTAATTCAATGGGTATATCCTTAGAGCAAATAAATATTGCTCGCTGCCGTAACTGAGGTACACCATAATCTGCTGAATTTAATACACCATAACGGACGGTATAACCCATTTCTTCTACCCTTTGAACAATCTGATCCTTAAACCACCCAGCAGATGTTGATAACAGAGCTTTCACATTTTCAATAATAAAAACTTGCGGATTGATTTCTGATACAATATTCAGGTATTCCAAAAATAGAAAGTTTCTTGGATCGTTTAGTCCAAGTTTTTTTCCTTTGAGAGAGAATCCTTGACACGGCGGCCCGCCGATTACCATATTTACTTTCTTTTCCTTGCTCAAAGATATAATTCTTTCTTTTACAGCGGAATCAGTGATGTCTCCGTGAACTATTTCCGTATCGGGCATATTATGCTTAAATGTTTGTAATGCTTGCTCATTGAAATCCAAGGCGATTGCTGTCCTAAAGTGTTCGTTTTTCTCTATGCCATAAGAAAAACCGCCAGCGCCGCTAAATAAATCAAGCACTATAAAATCAGTCGTTTCTGTTTTCATAAACTTTTTGTTCCTAATCAGTATTTTTTTGAATAGCAATTTACCGTTAATAGTAGGCTTAAATAAATCATATTCATTATCTGAGCCATGATTAGCTTCACCGACTATTTCAAATTGATCGCTATTGTACTTGTCAATAATGGTAATCGGCACACCCATTATCCCCGGATAATCATAAGGAATGTCAGCGACTCTCTTAACATTTATAGCATCATATAAATCGTATTTAGGATATTCTTCTGGAGTGTATTTTTTGGTGAGTTTTAACAGCTTATGCCTTCTGTCATTATCTAAGTTTGTGAGCCACATAGCATTGCCTAAGCTACGCCATTTTTGTCCAGTTTCATCAATCCAAAACCTTGTTTCCCTTGGTTCTGATGTATCGGGAACACGGAATTTCATTTCACCAAAACGATACCCTGTCCAAGCTTCATTATTCTGAATCAAAGGAAAGATTTCTTTATATGTTAGTGCATTCTGATTTCCGATCAACAAGAAGCTTTTATGGTATTTCATCAATAAAGAAACAAGTTCTTTAAATAAGGAAAAAGGTGGATTTGTAACTATGATGTCTGATTGCGATAAATATTTGATACACTCGGGGCTACGAAAATCCCCATCGCCTTTAAGTGCTTGGATAACACCTGGCGTGGAAAGATGTTCTGAAATAATATCATCTGAAATATCTTCTTCTTCGCAAAATTTCTCAGTATCCAGTACATATCCGCAGCCGTTTGTTGAACAGATACGACCATTAGCTATTAGTGGCATCTGTGTAGATGCTATTTTTGAAGCATAGTATGATGTGCAAATAAGCCTTTTAATTTTGAGCTTATTAAAGTTTCTCAGGAAGAACTTACAAAAATTGGATTCAAACGGATCGTCACAGTTGCAAAGTACGACTTTATTGCAGAAATGCTTTGTGTAATGTGACAGTTCACTTTCAATAGTATCATATGTTGTATAAAACTCATCATCTTTACTATTTTTAGCGCTTTGAAGATTAATATTATTATTACCCACATTACTCACTTCCTCTACATATAGACAATCTCAAATCACTCAAGGGCGCTCTTTCCGCTTTTTATCCATTTTTCCAGTTCGCTTTTTTGAAACTTCCATAGTTTGCCAATTTTATGAGCTGGAATATCAGTTTTCTTAATCCAGTTTCTAATAGTTTCCTTGGTTACTCCCATATACTTGGCAGCTTCCTCTATTCCTATCCAATTATCATTAATGGTTTCCATAATCTCACCTCGATACAAAAAGTCCACTTTAATCATTATACCATACCTCAAATCGAATTTCAAGTGGTTTTGTGATATTTCGTGGTATTTGATAGAAATTGAACTCATCTAACTCGTATTGTATTATATGCTCTGTAAATGAAATAAGGCTACCAAACTCTATTTCACATACATTACCCTTGGCTTCCAACTTTGTGACATTGCAAAGGTGATAAAAAAGAGGAACAGCCAACTTTGACTGTTCCTTTTCCATAGCCTGCCTATTTGTCTTGGTTTAGAGATACTTCTTTATGGAGCATCACCGAAATGCGAAGATGTGGACCAGCAGGCACTCACTTATTCCGAGATCAAGGCACTCTGTACGGGTGACGAGCGTATCAAGGAAAAGCTCATGCTTGAAAATGAAGTGAAGGAACTGAGGGTACTTGCTGCGGAACACCGCAACACGGTATTTGAAATGGAGGACAAGATCGCTCGTTTCCCTGAACAGGAACAGAAACTCACAGCGATTCTTGCTGATCTCCATACTGACCGTGAAGCACTCCGCAAGCTCCCGATTGATCCTGAACGCAAACTGCCTGTATTCAAGATCACCATTGGTGAGACAGAGTACACTGACAGAAAAGAAGCTGCAAAAGCTCTTGAAGATGCTGTGCTGGCTATCAAATATGCGGATACTCCCGTTAAGGTCGGCTCGTTCCAGGGCTTTGACCTGTCTGTCACGATGCACAGCAACATGATGGGAGGCGGTATGTCCGCTTGTTTGCAGGGTGCCGCCTCGCATACCACGAAGCTGATCGAGAGTTTTGCCCATAACCTGAACCGTCTTGAAGCTGCCCTCTACAACATCGACGGCAGAATTGAGAGAACGCAGGATAACCTTGCAAAGCTCAAGCTCGATCACGCAGAAGCGCAGAAGATCGTAGCAGAGCCGTTCCCCCAGCAGGAGGAGCTTGATACAAAGGAGCAAAGGCTGAAAGTCGTAACTGATGAACTGAATCAGGCAGCGATCGAAGCTAAGAAAAACGCTCCGAAGCGTGAAAAGACTTGCTACTTTGAGAGGGCGAAAATGAAGCGTGATGCCGCAAGGCTCGCCAAGAAGCCGAAAACCCCAAAGGACAAGGCTAAGGGCAGAGGTAAGCAAGGAATTGAATAATCAACTTTGAACCCAGTGGAGTCAAAGTTAGGCTGTCATAGAAATATGGCAGCCTTTTTCTATGTGTCGCAATTTGCGAAAATATGTGTCGATAAAAAGCGACACAGCCTATTGACAAAGCGCACAAAAGATGCTATAATATATGGTAAGATATTGTAGGAGATGGAGGTGCAGCTTATGGGCGAAAATAATCAAAAGATAAAATTACTCCGAATAATGGAGTATTTGCGTTCGGAATCAGAAGTAGGAAAGCCTGTTTCCACTAATCAAATAATCAATTACTTGAAAGGACATAACATATCCTGTGAACGACGAACACTTTACAAGGATATGGAACTCTTGATTGAAAGCGGAGCTAATATCGTCAAAACAGAGCTTGGAAGAGAAAATGCATACTACATTGACGAGGTTTCTCTATCTTTGGCAGAATTGAAGATATTGATTGATGCCGTTCAAGCAGCTAATTTTATCACTGATATAAAAACTGCGGAACTTGTTGAGAAACTGCTTGCTTTCTCTGGCATAAGGCGTTCTGAGATCGTGAGAGATAATATTATTCTCTATAATAATCACAAGCATTCTAACGGCGATATTTATGAAAACATAGAGCAGATCGAGCTTGCAATACGGCAAAAAATGCAAGTGAGTTTTTACTACTTCGATTTAGATGAAAAGAAGAATCGTGTTTACCGTAAAGAAAAGAAGCGATATATTACCGATCCGGTCGCTTTAGTATTCAGCGAGGATAACTACTATCTTGTGGCGTATAGTCAAAAATATCAGAACGCTGTAAATTACAGAGTTGATCGTATGGACACAGTGGAGGTAGAGGATACACCAATATGCGAAGAAGCTCAGATCAAGAAACGGAAAACCGAAAGCTATACGGAACAGGTTTTCAAAATGTATAACGGAGAAGCAGAGGAAGTGACACTTGAGTTTCCGCCTGAACTTCTCGGTGCAGTATATGACAAATTTGGCGAAAAGGCGCTCATACGCCACTCTGATGCTGATAGGCTCAAAATCAAAGTCACCGTTCAGATCAGTCCTCCCTTCTTTGGCTGGTTGTTCCAGTTTATGGGAAAAATGAGGATATTAGAGCCACTCAGTGTTCTGGAAAGGTATAATAAGTGTATTCGTGATACACTTGAGTGATAAACAAAAAATAACATATGGAGGTGTTGGTATGTATTACAAGGACACAGGCTTTCGTGCTTTATACAAGCACTTTATAGCCTTTCCTTTGAAGGACAATATAAGGCAGTGCATCGAGAACTATCCAAATGCTGAGAAGGCAAATTGTGTTTTAACTTACGGTTACATTGATCACGATGCTGGCTTAACTATGGAAGTATTGGCCGCAGGATTCAAAGACGGCGACGGTTTTGCATTTTTTGACACTTCCGTTGAAACAAGAGCCTTTATTCGTGTGGGTGCTGTAATTGACGATGAGTTCTTCTTTTTTGACGATGCAGACGGAGGATTGAGTAAAAAATACGCCGAAAAGCTCGATGTGTTAAAGCATTATGAGGTTTCAGAAGAAATTGAGGAAACCCGAAAAATGGGCTTTTTAGATAAGTCTCGCCACGATTTCTACCCTGACGATGTGATGGTTTACCTGACAAGAGAGGGCTTGAATCCAGAAGGTTGTTGGGTACGAATTATTGGTCTTGGCGATCATTTTATCATGGGAACACTTCTGAATGAGCCTGATCAGGACTTCGGTTATCATGAGGGCGAAAAGGTTGCGTTCTTTGTTCAGAAGCAGGAAGATGAGAGTGTTATCCTTTACACTGATATGACACACAGCCGAAAACTGACCGCTGAGGATCTGGAAGATGGCACATTACTGAAAGAAGCGGTAGCAGTTTTCAATAAGGAAAGAACCGAAAATCACTTCTTGGATGTGCTTGAATTTCTCCGAGACAGCTATGTGTGGATTCCGTGCAATGCTGTTATGAGCGAAGCTGATATTGCTGAAATCGAACAGGCTGTTAAAGAATCCGGAGACGATCTTTCATCTATGATTGGCAAGACATTCAGCACTAAAGAGGCTGTTCGTATGATTCCTGACATTCTGCAAAACGGCGAACAATTCTTTTTCCCTATCTTTTCAAGTGTAGAAGAAATGGGAGAATACGGCGAACACTTCTCAAAAGTACAGAAGCATATCTTAGAGGTCATTCCAATGGCACGAAATAGCGAGAAGAATGTTGCCGGAATTGTGCTGAACGCATTTTCAGAATCGTTTATTTTAGATGCAGAACTTTTCGATATGATTGAGAATATGAAATCAAGATTGGAGTAATTATAAATGAGCGAACATAAGATAGATGTCATGTGGGACGATGCTCCCGTAGATGTTTCCACCGAGGTCAACTTCATTTGGTCTATCGCAAATAAGCTGCGTGGTACATATCAGAGCGACAAGTACAAGGATGTTATCATTCCTATGGTCATTATCCGTCGCTTTGAGTGTGCATTGGAAGCTACGAAGCAGGCTGTTGTGGAGCAGTACAAGAAGAATCCTGCATATCCTGCAAAAGCTATGTGCCGTGTATCGGGGTATCAGTTCTTCAATACGAGCGAATACACTCTTGCAGAGCTTGTGAACGATCCCGACCACCTTGCAGCGAATTTCAGAAACTATATCGAGGGCTTTTCTGCCAATGTGCAGGACATCATCAAAAGCCTTGACTTTGACAAACAGATCGACAAGATGGATAAGAACAACCGTCTGCTGTCGGTGGTAAAGGCTTTCTCGGAGCTTGACCTCGATTCCAAGACCATTGACAATGTGAAGATGGGATACATCTTTGAGGACTTGATTCGTAGGTTCTCTGAAAATGCCGAAGCCGGCGATCACTACACGGGCAGAGATATAATCAAGCTCATGGTCAACATTCTGCTTGCAGAGGGCTGTGACGATATTTTCGATGACCACAAGGAGATCACCATACTGGACCAGGCAGCAGGCACGGGCGGTATGCTCTCGACTTCATATAACTTCATTCATCGCTATAACCCGACTGCGAAGGTGCGTCTGTTCGGGCAGGAGATCAACCCTGAGTCCTATGCTATGTGCGTGGCAGAAATGCTTATCAAGGGGCAGAATGCCGAGAATATCCGTATGCAGGATACCATGAAGGCTGACTGTTTCCCTGACAGACAGATGCGTTTCGTGATCGAAAATCCGCCATTCGGTACGCCGTGGGGCGGAAAGGACGCTGCTGAGGGTGTTGAGCAGGCTGTCAAGGAGGAAAACCATAAGGGCTTTGACGGTCGCTTTGGTGCAGGCTTGCCAGGTTCGGGCGATATGCAGTTGCTTTTTATTCAGTCGGCTGTGAACAAGATGGACAATGCCCTCGGTCGAGCTGCAATCATCGAGAACGGCTCTCCGCTGTTTTCGGGCGGTACATCTTCGGGCGAGAGCCAGATCAGACGGTGGCTGCTTGAAAATGACCTGATAGAAGCAATTATCGCACTTCCCGTTGACCTGTTCTACAACACAGGTATCGCTACATATATTTGGGTGCTGTCGAAGAACAAGCGTGAGGAGCGCCGTGGTAAAATTCAGCTCATTGATGCAGGTTCGATCTTCCACAAGCTGCGCAAAGCTCTCGGCAACAAGAAAAACGAGATCAGTCCCGAAGACCGTTCCGCTATCACGAAGCTGTATGCAGACTTTGCTGAGAACGAGCTTTGCAAGATCTACCCAAACACGGAGTTCATCTATCGTGAGTACACGGTCATGCAGCCGTTGCAGAGAAGCTATGCCGTGACCGAGGAGCGTATCCAGGCAATGCTGTCAAAGGGTTCACTGTCCTTGCTGTACGATCCTGCAAAGGTGGCAGAACTTGAAAACTCTGAGGAGGAGCTGACGGGCAAAGAACTGAAAAAGCTCGAAAACTACCAAAACAACGCACCTGTTTACGAAGCTATCATCGAACTGCTGAGATGTGCCGATGATGATAAGGTATATTTATCCCCTGCGGAGTTCATGCCTGTACTGACTAAGATACTAAGCACCGCAACAACAGACAAGAAGCTCCTTGACAAGATCGCTGACGGTCTGTCGGTCATGGACAAGTCTGCTGAGATCCAGCGTGACAAAAAGGGCAACATCATCTACGATAAGGAGACAAAGGAAACGGAGATCGTCAAGTTTGACGAGAGCATCGAGGACTATATGGCTCGTGAGGTACTTCCCCATGTTCCCGATGCACAGTGGTTCTTTGAGGAAGACTTGGGCAAGAAAAATCCTGTTGTCAAGACAGGTGCGGAGATACCGTTTACCCGTTATTTCTATAAGTATCAGCAGCCGAAGCCCAGCGAGGAGCTTGAACAGCGATTCTTGGAGCTTGAAAAGTCCGTGAATGAGCGTATCGCACGGCTGTTTGGCTAATGAAAGGAGATTATATGTATAAATTCATTGCAGCTCTGAGCGTTATTATCAGAACATTTTATCTGCCTAATCCCTTTGATTCATTAGGCACTACTTTCCCTGTTACTATTGGAGAAAACACATTGACGATGACACCTATTGTCATGAACTATCTTGCAGAGCCTGTGCTTCATGCACTCACTTTTGCACTTGTCGGACTGTACTATTCAAGAAGTGAGCACAATCCTTCAAAGGGCAGTTTCTTATATCTTATGTTCTACTGTGTTCATGTCGGACTCCTCTATTTAATGGGACTGTTCGGGTTTGCTACATGGGCTGTTGCACTTATACTTATTGTGTATGCTATGGCACATATCGGCTTTAACGCTCTTAAAAACAGAGTAAGATATGGGGTGTGAATATGCGTAAAATGAAGGATAGTGGGATAGAGTGGATTGGTTCAATTCCTGCAAATTGGGAAGTTCACCCTGTATATTTCTATTTTACTGAAAGAAAAAATAAGAATATTTTTGGTGCAGAACAAAACCTTTTGTCTCTAAGTTATGGAAAAGTTATTCGTAAAAATATAAATACCGTTGGCGGTTTGCTTCCTGAAAGTTTCAATACATATAATATAATCGAAGCTAACGATATAGTAATACGTCCTACTGATTTACAGAATGATAAGCGTAGTTTAAGAACAGGTTTATGTAAGGAACACGGAATAATTACGTCGGCTTATATTGCATTGAAGCCTATTTCAGGTTTTAATGTAAGTTATGTTCATTATTTACTCCACACCTATGATATTATGAAAGTGTTTTATAATATGGGTAATGGCGTTCGACAGGGGTTAAATTACTCTGAATTTTCAAAGTTAATGATTTTTATCCCACCTATTGCTGAACAGAACGCAATAGCCAAATACCTTGATAATGAATGTTCAGAAGTTGATGCGCTCGTTTCAGATATTCAGCACCAAATCGAAGTCCTTGAAGAATACAAGCGCTCCGTCATTACCGAAGCGGTCACAAATGGGCTTGATCCTGATGTGGAGATGAGGGATAGCGGAATTGCGTGGGTTGGCGATATTCCGGCACATTGGATAACACACCCTCTGTACTTCTATTTTGGCGTACGCAAAAACAAGAACGCTTTGGGACTGGGAACAAATCTGCTCTCGCTGAGTTACGGTAAGATCATCAGAAAAGACATTAACTCAAACGGCGGACTGCTCCCTGAGAGCTTCAATACCTACAACATCATCGAAAAAGACGATATTATTATCCGTCCTACTGATTTGCAGAATGATAAGCGAAGTCTGAGAACAGGTATCGCAAGAGAACACGGTATCATCACTTCTGCTTACATCGCTATGAAAGCGATCAAGTCTGTAAACCCTGAGTATTTCCACTATCTGCTTCATGCCTATGATGTGATGAAAGTGTTTTACAATATGGGCAACGGCGTTCGTCAAGGACTGAACTTCTCGGAGTTCTCAAGACTTATGGTCTTTGAGCCTACTATCGAGGAACAAAACGCTATTGTGGAATATCTCAAAGAGAAGTGTGACGAGATCGACTTGGCTATTGCCGAAAAGAAACAGCAGATCGAAACAATAGAGGAATACAAGAAGTCGCTGATATTTGAGTATGTGACGGGGAAGAAAGAGGTGCAGGCTTGATTATGATCTCAAAAGAAGCTGAAAACCTCCTGTTTGAGATTATCGAACATGAGTCTGACGGAAACCATTGGGCAGAACGATTTGAAGCAGCCGACCATCGAGAGGATATTATACTTCGTGGCTGTTTCAAGGAGCTGAAAGATAATAACTTGGTTCACACTACTTGGGCTGACAATATCCCCGTTATCATTCAGGTGCTAAAAGATGGCTACCTTTATCAGCAGCATAAAGAAGAACGAGAAAAAGCTGAACGTGAACTGACTATGGGAGCGTTTGAAAGAGAACTTACTGATTTACTTGAACGAGCCCAAAACATCAGTCCACCCACACAAGTTTCCTATGACGGTGAAAGTATTGCAGAGCATAATATGCCTGCCAATGTGTGGATGGACGATGTGAGGATCTTCCGCGCCAAATATTTAAGTGAACACCCTTTGTATTCGTCAATGGAGTCGCTTTTATTCCATAGGAGCTTTAGCCGTTTAGTTGCTTCATTGACAAGTATAAGCAAAGATAGAGATTTTATTGATAAGATGAATGGAGTGGAAAAGGTGGAAGTTCCAAAGTATCAGGCAAAAACTTTGCCTGAATATGATGTGTTTATCTCCCACGCAAACCAGGATAAAGAGGAGCTGATAGAGGAACTTTACCAGTCACTTCAAAAGTTAGGGATAAGCATCTTCTATGACAAAGAATCACTTGAATGGGGCGACAACTGGAAAGAGCGGATTTTGAATGGTACAAAGAAGGCTGAGTTTGCTATTATTGTTATTTCCGAGAATTTCTTTGACCGTGAATGGACAGAGCGTGAGCTTTCTGAGTTCCTGAACCGTCAAAACCGTAATGGACAAAAGTTGATTCTCCCCATAGTACACAATATTACCATGCAACAGCTTCAGGAGAAGTATCCGAATGTGGCTGATATTCAGGCAATCGATTCAAGCAAATATAATTGCGATCAAATAGCTTTATTATTTGCAAAACAACTAATCAAGCGTTTAAAAGCAAATTGAGCGAGGTTACATTTATGAACAATATACTTACAGAAAAAGAATACCAGGCGGAATTATTGGCAATTCTCCGTGACCAAAACGGCTACACGATAAGAAAAGCAACAGACTTCGACCGCCGTTTTGCCCTTGACCGTGAAATGCTGTTCGGCTTTCTGAACGATACCCAGCCTGAGACAATGGAGAAGCTCCGCAAGATACATAAGGACAGGCTCGAAGATACCATTGTTTCGTTCATCAATGCGGAGTGTACGAAGAAAAGGGGCAGCCTGCTTGAAGTCCTCCGACACGGTGTTGAGCTGTCGGGGCATAAGCTGGAGCTGATGTTCACAAAGCCTGCAACCACTTTCAATAAAGATCTGATGCGGAAATACGAAATGAACCGCTTTACCGTCATGGAAGAAGTGTGGGCGAATGACAAAGAGCGAATTGATGTCGTTATCTTCCTCAACGGCTTTGCAATTATCTCGATGGAGCTGAAATGCAACTATGCAGGACAGTCCACGGACGATGCGATATATCAGTACCGTATGGAGCGTGATCCGAAGTCCAGACTGTTCTTATTCAAGGCAGGCACACTTGTCAATTTCGCTATGGACTTGCACGAAGTCTATATGACAACGAAGCTCGACGGTGAAAAGACCTTCTTCCTGCCGTTCAATCAGGGCAACGGCGAGGGTGTCAATGCAGGTGCAGGAAATGCACCCTGTGAGGACGATTATCCCGTTCATTATATGTGGGACGATATTCTCACCAAAGACACGATACTTGACCTCATTTCCAAATTCATTTTCATTCAGACCTCGGAGAAAGAGAACGAAAAGACAGGAAAGGTCGAAGTCAAGGAGAGCATTATTTTTCCCCGGTATCATCAGCTCGATGCTGTCCGCAAGCTCCTTGCCGATGTAGAGGAAAACCGCACCTCGCTCAACTATCTTATTCAGCACAGTGCAGGCTCCGGCAAGACCAACACTATCGCTTGGCTTGCGTATCGCCTTGCTACGCTCCATGATGCCGACAACAAGATCATTTTCGACAATGTTATCATAATGACAGATAGAGTAGTTGTTGACAGACAGCTTCAAAAAGCGATCATGGGTATGGAGCATAAGTCGGGACTTATTCGTGTGATGGACGAAAAGTGCAATTCTGCCGATCTCGCTATCGCCCTAAACGGCAATACGAAGATCATTGCAACTACTATCCAGAAGTTCCCGTATATCGTAGACAGCGTTCAGGGTTTGAAGAATAAGCGTTTTGCTGTCATTATCGACGAAGCACATTCTTCTACGGCAGGCAAGGATATGGCAGCGGTCACGCAGTCCCTCGGTATGGGTGATGAGCTGTATCAGGATATGGAGGACGAGATCGCCGCAGAGCTTGCAAGAAACGGCAAACAGCAGAATGTTTCGATGTTTGCTTTCACGGCTACTCCAAAACCGACTACATTACAGCTTTTCGGCACGATCAATCCTAACGGACAGCGTGAAGCGTTCCATGTGTATTCGATGAAGCAGGCTATCGAGGAAGGCTTTATCCTCGATGTATTGCAGAATTATACCACTTACAAGACCTTCTATCAGATCAACAAGGAGATAGAGGAAGATCCCAAAATGCAGACCGCAAGTGCGAAACGGCAGATTGCTCGGTTTGTTGAGCTGCACGAAACAAATATTGCCCAGCGTATCGATGTCTGATTATGCTATAATAGTTGCATACCACCAAACACGGAGTATGCAAGCAAAAA
>ERZ808240.1511-NODE-1511-length-28499-cov-5.899381_pt1 | contig 28499 bp, 22 predicted proteins | sample MGYA00521084_ERZ808240 | MGnify/ENA primary metagenome ERZ808240 (study PRJEB31516, sample SAMN03275571) | gut metagenome | biome: mammalia-associated habitat; material: feces | host: Papio cynocephalus | place: Kenya | collected 2012-08-06 ... | reverse complement strand
TTTATTCATACTGTCACCTCCTTCGATATTGTTATCGCAGTTTTTATTTTCGATTTCACTGCACCAATATCGTAACATAAGGATTGACTTTTGAAAATAGGTAATGTATCATTTTAATAGATACACTATATCGATACAAATACATTCTCTAGTGAGGAAACAGCTTATGGGTGTTTTAGGAAAAGACTTATTTGATTTACATCGGCCGCAGACAAACACTAAGGTCGAATTCGGCGCATCGGCTTATTGGGTGGAGGATAGGCCGAAGCCGCAGCCGTATGGAACGGTGCTGACGGAAGTTTTGAACCTTGATGTCGCGCCGTTTCAGGAATTGCTGGATCAGCTGAACACGGCCGTTCAAGAAAAAAGCGATGATGTTCTGCGCACTTACATGGACATGAAGAAGGGGCTTGCTTCTCTGCCGCTCTACCGGCTGTATCTGGAGGACTTTCGCGTCTTCGGCGATATGCCGGTTGAAGAATTTGTGGTTGGGGACGCACAGGATGCCTTTGCAGAATTCATGATGCAGGAAGATAACGATCTGCCCGCATTCATGCAGCAGCAGATCGACGATATTCGTTTGATTCAGGAGCGGTATGCGTGGTTCCTCGATGGTGTTTTTGCTGACGCAGTATTTGAAAAGAAAAAAGGCCAGAAGAAAATTCCTCTGGCTCCGATGATCTGTTCGCGCGGATATGAAGCTTTTATCAGCGGCGTCAGTCTCGGTGAAAACCCTGAGACAGACGCGCCGCCGGTGAAGACGCAGTACCGCATCCGCGGCGAGAAAGAAAATGCCGAGATCGTCGAGAAGATGTACTTTGACCGGCTGCTGGATTTTGTCTATGTGGAGTTCATGAAGGGACTGCAAAAGGGATTTGTGCCGAAGCGCTGCGCCAACTGCGGGCGCTGGTTTTTACAGAAACCTGGGGCGACCTATGCCTATTGCACTGACCCTGCACCGGGACAGGACGGTAAGACCTGCCGTGAGATCGGCGCGAGCAGCAGCTTCCGCAGCAAGGTAGAGAATAACGATATCTGGAAGGTCCACCAGCGGGCTTACAAAAAATATTTTGCCCGCATCAGAAGCGGGCTGATGACCAAAGGCGAGTTTGAAGTATGGTCCCGGCAGGCAGCAGACCTGCGGGATGCCGCGCTGGAACGGTATGCGCGGGCGGAGAGTGAGGAGGAACGGCAACGCATTGCGCAGGAGGTTGCTGAGGCGCTCAACGCAGAGTGATAGAAAAAATAGGAGGGCTATCCGTAAATGCGGATAGCCCTCCTCGCTGAGGTTTTATAAGCAGAGCATTCAAGAAAGAAGCTTCGTTCTATCCGTCCGAATCCCGGATCCACTCCGGCAGATAAGACAGTCTGGCGCAGCCATATCGCGCCCTCGTCAGCTTCACCCCCAGAAATTCATACGTTTCCGGCTTGGCCGTTCCGTCCAGAATGTCATGGCAGATATGGATCAGATCCTCCGGCACGGACCTTGGCTGGCTCAGGCAGCTTGGGGAACCGTTATACCCGATATGTCCATTAAAATTCTGGTCGAATTCCGGTTCATAGGCCTGAATTTTCTCCATCGCACGCAATGTGGTTTCCACGCTTGCACCAACTGCCAGCAGATTGAAATTGCAGCAGTCGCCGGAAAACAGGATCCTGTTTTTCACATCCAGAAACGCCATTCCGCCTGCCGTGTGGCCTTCCACCGAGATCGCCGTAATCACGCGCCCGCCCAGGTCAAACTGTTCGCCGTCGTGCAGCGGCTCAAATTCCGGCATGGACACAATCGGTTTGATTTGCTGCGGGTCATACTCAAAGACCCGATAGCCGCCGTTTTTTCCGAACTGCTCCGCATACCCGCGCAGCTCCTCGCAGGAAACCGCTCGTGCCATCTCCCAATCGCGTTCGTTCAGCCAGACCCGGTCGAATGCCCCCATGCCGCCGACATGATCCATGTGCCCGTGCGTCAGCATCACGCGGTACGGCTTATCCGTCAACTTCCGTATCTCCGCTCTCAAGTCGCACACGCCGCAGCCCGTATCGATCAGCATGGCCTCCGTCTTGCCCACCAGCAGATACATGGCCGCAAGCCCGAATTCATTGATCGCATAGGTGTCCGGCGCAATTTCGGAAATATACGGCGTTTTGATCCCCATATTACACACGCTCCTCTGCTTGTATGGTATCCCAGAACCGCATTTCTGCAAGCGTCGGATTCTGCTCCATGCGGCAGCTGGCATCCCATATCATAATTTTTTCCGGTGCATCCTTAAATGTATCCCATCGCGGCAGCTTGTCTCCGTTCGGATCCTGCCGCTTTACAAAATTCAGCAGATATCCGGACAGCACACGCTCCGCCTGTACATCCCGTTCTGTAAATCCCCAATCCCGGTATCCAAGCTTTCTAAACAGATACACGAGTTCCGACGAATGATATGAACCAAGCGCGGAGCCCGGCGGAACCAGACAATCATAATATAGGAAAACCGGACTTTTTCCATACCGGCTCTGCAGCCCGGCCCAAGTCCACATTCCATGTCCGAACATCGCTGTCCCGGTAAAATTGATCTGTGCCCGCACGGTCTGTTCCTTTGTATCCATCGCATAAACATTCTGGAATTCCTGCATCCGGCTCTCAGGCACAACCGTCCGCGCCAGCTGCAGCAGCTCCTGTGCATCACCGGACCGCGTGGAAAACTGCGCGCCGTCGTCCCGGTTGCTGCCGATGAGCAGCGGCACATCGCAGAACGCGCCGCGTTCATACGCACACCGTGCGTCCATCGGAAACACATAGCCGTCCCGCACAGGCTTCATCCACTGCATTCCAGTCGGATTTGTTCTTTCCAACAGTGTTTGTGCCGGGATCCTTCGCAGCTCATCAAGGCGCATGCCCGGGAACAGACCCGCTCCGTATTCCTCAGCCTGCCGCATGGAGTACAGCTCATACGCAGCTGTCCGCCGATCCATAAACGCGCCGCTCTGCGCCGTCGCTGCGCAGAACAGCCCCTTTGCCAGCGGCGACATGCACAGAATACTGACGGAAAACGCACCGGCAGACTCGCCGGAGACAGTGACCTTCTGGGGATCACCGCCAAATGCCGCAATGTTTTTCTGTACCCATCGCAGCGCCGCAATCTGGTCAAGAATTCCATAATTTCCGGAGGTGTGCATTTCACTTTCCTCTGTCAGCTCCGGATGCGCAAAAAAGCCAAAGGCTCCCAACCGGTAATTGCACGTCACAACCACGATCCCTTGCTCCGCAAGCTCCCAGCCCTGCAAAAGATCATACGCACCGGAAACTGCCTGAAACCCGCCGCCGTGAATAATCACAAGTACCGGTCGCTGTTTTCGATCGACAAGTGCCTGCTTCGGCGTCCAGACATTCAGATATAAACAGTCCTCACTGACCGGTTCTTTGACCAGCTCCATCCCTGTAGGGCTTGGCACGCACTGCATGCATCCGTTTCCATACTGCACCGCGTCGCGGACGCCGTCCCAGTCCTCTGCCGGCTGCGGCGGACGCCAGCGCAGCGCTCCGACCGGCGGCTTGGCAAACGGAATCCCCAGAAATGCGGCCACGCTGCCGCGTTCCATACCACGCAGCGCTCCATTTTTAACCGTAACCTGCATCATACCGCCAGCTCGCTTCCAACCGCCCGCAGATGGTTCTGATACTCGCGCGTGCCATACAGCGCGTCGCGCATGTTCACCAGCTCCACGCCGTTTTCCTTCATCCAGCCGCGGACTTCGTCAGAGCAGAGCGCGTGCGCGTCGATCGCCCGGATATCCTTAAACACCCGCGCGCCCGGCGTATAGTCGCCGTGCCGCAGCACATAGTAATCCAGATACCCCGGATGCCACGCATGAACCGTAATGCTGCCGTCGTTTATCTTCAAAAGCCCGCTTTCATCCTCCACATAGAACCGGATCGGATCATAGTCGTACAGCGCCGTGATCGAATCCGTCCAGCCGTTCTCCGCCAGCGGCTCCGCCCGCAGCGGCCGGCAGTATTCGTTCAGTCCGCGCATAAAGATCTTCCGCGCTGCCCACGCTTCGTCCGCCGGCGGCAGAAGCGTATTCGGAATTTTTCCGTTCGCACCAAGATCCAACCCCATAAAATCCGTCACAATCCCATATTCGCGGTGCACCTGCATCAGTGCCTTCATGAACGGACCGTTGCCCTGCATCAGCGGCCCGCCGACGTCCGGTGCGCGTCCCAGCGTTCTGACGCACAGCTCCATCTGTGCACGGCACTCCGCCAGCGCCTCGTCGAAGCTTACATTCTGCGCCGTATAAAGATCGGTACGGAACCCGCCGCGCGCCGCGTCATACATACTCGGAACCTTCTCGCCGCCCAGTACCGGCGAACCCCAGAAATGCGTGTGCCATCCCACCGAGATCCACGGAAACTCCCGCAGCCGCTCCAGCGCGTCGACCGTACCCGGTGTGTCAAGCATCACATCCGCCGAGGTTACAACCCCCGTTTCCATCGTCTCAAACGCACCGATATTGCACACTTTGCTGTAGCCGATATCATCGGCCCGAATCACCAGTTTCATTTTATGCTCCCTTCTATGCGGAAAGCAGGAGCCCGCAGGCTTGGCCTGTGACTCCTGCTTCCAGATTTGGATATGGATTATGTCTGAATGAATCTTACCAATTTTATTACTTTTGCCCTGCCTGTGCAGCAAGCGCCTCTGCGCGGATTTTTTTCTCCCGCTTGAGCTTGTCCGGCAGTGCCGCATTGGCCGAATAGACCAGAATCACAAACAGGAAGAAGCCCGTCAGAACACCACGCATCTCCGACGTCAGGCCGCACGCAACCAAACCGGAGCCCAGAATACGAACGGTAATCGTGCCGATCACCACTGCGAAGCTGTAATCCACATAGCGCGCAAATACGCTCGCCACAAAGATCCCCATAAATCCGTCCATAATCATACCGACGGAAGAGAAGCCCACAATGCTGACCAGCTTGACTGTGCTCGACAGATACATGATCGCCGTGACGCCCAGGAACACACCGCTGATAATATACGACAGGAACTTGACGCGGTCAATGTTGATACCGGCCTTGTTGGCAATGTCAATGTTTGCGCCGATGGCCTTCATGTTTGCGCCGAACGTCGTCAGACTGTTGATATACCAGAACAGCACGAACATGACACCCAGCACGATGAAGCACCACGGGCTGCTTGCCAGAAATGCCTGCGTTAGCTTGATTGCGCCCGTGCCGGAGTTGTAGAAGAACACCGGCACCGCTTCCACGACCATGCAGAAGCCCAGTGACAAGACCAGGCACGGTACGCGCATCACGCGGTACAGCCCGCCGTTGATCGCACTGATGAGAACAGCGAACAGGATGCAGAACAGGCAGATGCCCGGTACACCCCAGCCCAGGGAGCTTGAGATATTTGCTGCGAAAATGCCAGAGGTAATCACGACGGCGCCGGCCGCGAAGTTCAGCATTCCCATGTTCATACCAAACGACATGCTCATTGCGACCAGAATCGGCACAACTGAGGTTCTGAGCACCGACATAAAGCTGTTCACGGTCGCAAATTTTCCGCCGGTCAGAATCGCAAACAACAGCCAGCATGCAACCGGCAGAATCAGCGTCTTGCCGATGTTAATCAGTAATTTCTTAGCCTTCATGATTGATCTCCATTCATGATCTGCCCAGGGCAGACGAATTTACGTCCTGATTTCCGTGCCTTATTCCGCGGCGGCGTAGGCCTCCACACGGGCGCAGATTGCAGGAATGTTCCAATACTCACTTGAGCAGTAGCCGCGCAGCAGATCCTCGCGTTCTGCAACGGTCATACCCGGATCGATAATAGAGTTCAGCGAGAGGATTTCATTCGGCGTAAAGCAGCCGTTGACGAGCTCATTTGCGTGCATGATCTTAGCATAGGTCTCCGAATCGCTGATCACGATGCCGGGGAACTGCGGGACGATCTGCTCTTCTGTGAACAGACGGTCTGCGCCGGTAAGTGCGTTGAACATCTGCATGTACATGATAGCCAGGAAGCCAGCGCCTTCGTTTGTGAACGCGGAGCAGTAGCCTGCATCCAGGAACTCTGCCGGCTCACTCGGGGGATCAATGGAAACGAGCTTGATCTTGCCAACCATATCTGCAGACTGCAGGGCAGCCAGGCTGGAATCCGTCGAGCAGGTGCAGATACCGTCGAGTTCCGAGCCGTAGGAGGCAAGAATATCAGACGTGCCGGTCGCATAGTCTGCGCCGCGGTACACCGCTAGAACCTCCATGCCGAACTCAGCCGCTGCCGCCTGATGGCCGGCCACGCGCTCATCGTTCATGGTTTCGCCTTCGCTTGCAGCAACGATTGCAATCTTCTTGCAGCCCTGCTCTGCCAGAACCTTGGCCACGCCATAGCCCTTCTGGAACTCAATACCGCTTTCACCGCCAAGGTCGCCGATAAAGCCGCAGAAATAATCAGAGTTCATAACGACGTCGCAGACCTCAGAGGAATACGACCGGGTCATCAGCGTATAATAGATGCCGTTGTCGTTCAGATACTCAAACATCGCCGGGGCGTTGCCGATTATGCAGATAATTGCATCCGCGCCCTGCGAGACAAGCGTCTCAACAGCCGCCATGATGTCCGCGGACGAGAATGCCGTCAGCTCATAGTGCAGCGGCTCACAGTTGGTCAGCTCGCACAGATAATCAAAGTAATCAAACATTGCTTTGCCATAGCCTTCGACGTTCGGCAGATAGTACATACCGATCTTATATCCGCCAAGACCGTCGGCAGTCAGCTTTTCGGTCACTGCCTCAACAGCAGCCGCCGTCTCGTCCTCAGACGGCTGGGCATCCTCAGCAGCATCCGCCGCGGGGGCTTCTGTTTCTGCGGACGTGTCTGTCTTTGTGGTGTCTGCCGGCGCAGCCGCGCAGGCCACAAGACCGAGTGCCAGTACAAGCGCCAGCACCAGTGCAATCAGCTTTTTCATTTTCATTCTCCTTTTTGTGTTTAATATTCAGGGCCTGTGCCCAGATATCCGTGTCAGTTCACCAGATTTCCCTTGCTCTTTTCGTAGGTCAGTCCCACAACCGTCAGGAAAATCACACCCTTGATGGCATAGCCTATGGCGTTGCTGTAGCCGATGAAGCCAAGGCCGTTGGTCAGCACCGTAACCGTCAGCGCGCCGATGATCGGGGCGCTGAACCGCGCGTTTGCGCCGCCGTACAGCGGGAAGCCGCCAAGCACAACGCCGATCATGATATTGAGGTTCATGCCCGCACCCACAGACGTGTCGGCAATACCGCCGCGCACCACTGCGAACATCGCGGCAATACCGATTGCAACGCCGGCTGCCACATAGGCCAGCCACGTCATCTTTTCCACATTGATGCCGCTGATGCGCGCAACCATCTCGCTGCCCGCCATCGCCTTGAGGGACTTGCCGAAGGCCGTATGCGTAAAGAGAATATAGCCCACGACCATCATGGCCAGAAGCGCGATAATTTTGACCGTCCAGGAATCCAGCCATGCGACCTGGCTGTACGGGAATGTAATTCCCTCCTTGCCAAGCGCCAGATACACAACCAATACGATGCCGTTTGCCACATTCATGACGCACATGGAGGCGATGAACGGCGCAATGCGCAGCTTGTTCTTTGCCAGCGCCGTGACGCTCATGCAGGCCACTGCTGCCAGAATGCCGACCAGAAGCGCCAGCACAAGCGGCATACCGCCCTTATACAGTCTCGTCAGCACAACTGCCGACAAGGACATGACCGCGCCCACTGCCATATCCAGATTGCCCAGCGCATACAGGAAAATCGCACCGCACATGATCATGCACATGCTGAAGCTCTGGTTGAGCAGCAGTCTCAGATTTTCTTTTCCCAGAAACCGGCCGCCCGTCAGAATCTCAAACACAATCGCCAGAACAACAATTCCGGCAAACGGAAGGATCTGCGTGATCCGGTTATTTCTCGCCGCTTTTTTATTCAGCCGGAGCTGGATCTCATCCTCCGACGCAAGCGACTGCTGATAGGTTTTTTCCGGCATAGCTCTGCCTCCTTAGACCATGTACTCAATGATATCCGTATCCTTGACCGACTTGTCGCGCTGAATTTCGGCGGAAATTTTGCCGTCCTTCATGATAATCATGCGGTCGCTCATGCCGATCAGCTCAGGCAGCTCCTCAGAGATCATGATGATGCTCTTGCCCTCCTGCTTGAACTGATAAATCAGCTTATACATGGCGGCCTTGACGCCGATATCAATGCCGCGCGTCGGGCAGTCCATAATATAAATCTCACTGCCTGCCGCCAGCCACTTGGAAAACGCAACCTTCTGCTTGTTGCCGCCGGAGAGCTGATTGCAGAACTGCTTGCCATCGATGCACTTCGTCCGCATGAGCTGAATTTGCTTGTCAGACAGCGCTTTCTCCGCCCGCGGCGAAATATACAGATGCTTTCCCAGTCTCTTGAGCGAGGCCAGAACAGTGTTGCTCTGGATGCTCGCGTTCAGAATGATCGATTCGTTGTCGCGGTCCTTGGAAACGTAGCCGATGTTCTGCCGGATTGCCTGCTGCACGTCGGTAATTTTCTTCCCGCTCGACACATGGATAACCTCGCCTGTCAGCGTCTTGTCAAGACCGAACAGCATCCGCCCGACCTCGTGCATGCCGCATCCGGCCAGTCCGCCGAAGCCGAGGATCTCGCCCTTGTGGAGCTGCACATTGAAGTTACGCACATAGCCGTCCGCCGTCGTCAGATTCCTGCCGTCCAGCACGACCTCGCCGCTGCACTTGCCGTCCCAGTCGTCGCGGTAATAGCTGCCCTCCAGCTCGCGGCCGACCATCATCGGCCGCATATTGTCCACGCGAATGTCCGCGCCCTCCAGATGGCCGACGACGACACCGTCGCGCAGGCAGGTGATCTTGTTGCAGACCTCCTCAAGCTCCTCCAGATCGTGGGAGATAAAGATGACGCCCTTTTTCTCCTCGCGCATCTTGTTGATGAGCTTATAGATGAGCGTTCTGCCCTTCTGGGCCAGCGCCGTCGTCGATTCGTCGATGATCAGAATTTCGGGGTTAAGATACATGGCGCGCGCGATCTCGACGATCTTTCTGTCCTCAAAGTTCAGATAGAACAGCGGCGTCGAGCTCTTGATGTCGTCCGCACCGATCTCATGCAGGATGCGGTCCGCCTCCTCGCGCATTTTCCGCTTGCTGAGCACGCCGCCCTTGGAGAACATCCCGTAATTGCCGATGAAAATATTGTGCGCCACGTCCAGCATCGGCAGCGTCGCGGCCTCCTGCACGATCATGGCCACGCCCGCCTGCTGCGCCGCGACCATGTGCGCGGGCTTATACGGCTCGCCGGCTCTGAACAGCTCGCCGCTGGTCGGCGCCTGCGCGCCTGCAAAAATGGATGTCAGCGTGGACTTGCCGCTTCCGTTTTCTCCGATCAGGCCGCAGACCTCGCCGCGCTTGAGCTCAAAATCCACATTGATGAGCGCGCGCGTCGGGCCAAAATTCTTGCAGACCTGCTTACAGCTCAGAAGCACTTCCCGATCCTGCCCCATTTTCATCCTCCTCTATTCGCTGCCGCCGCAAAGCAGCGGCAGATTGATTACACATTTATGATTTTTTGTAATTCTATCATACTTCACCGCGTCCGCGCCATGCTTTCATATCCGGCAAAATTCTTTTTCAAATCCAGACACTTTCTGTCGCTTTTCGCCCGCCTCCGGTTCTCCGCGCGGCATATTTTCCATGGCTGTAAATGAAAGGTTCTCATCAAAGCGCTTTCCACTGCGCATAGACCTTTTCCAGCACCGCGTCCGATTCCGCCTGCGTCAGCTTCAGAGTCTTGAGAATGCTATCCTGCCAGACCTGCGCAAACGCTGTCTCCGGCTGGAAGATGATATAGCTTCTTGCAGCCTCCTGCAGCTTCACACCGGTCAGCTCGCGCAGGATCTGCGCCGCCTGCGGGTGGGACACGACGCGGACAATGTCGCTCTTCGGCCCGAGTGCATAGGGATTTTCGCACTGAACCTGAACCGGGAGCTCCCAGACGATGTTATCAGAGCTCGTGCCGATCATCAGGGTAAACATGCCCGGCTCGACCGCAAACGCCTCCAACCGCGTGTCGAAACTTGCGAAATCCTGTTTTTCCAGCTGCAGTGTCACAGTCTGTTCCTCACCCGGCTGTAAGAAAACCTTCCGGAAGGCTTTCAGCTCCTTCACCGGCTTGTCCAGTGTCGAAACATCGTCATGCACATACAGCTGCACGACCTCCGCCCCGGCCATCCCGCCGGTGTTCCGGACGCGAACCTGAACATTGACTGCCTCCCGGTCAACGTCGGTCTGCTTCGGCGCATCCGCGCCGGTCAGGGCAAACGTCGTATAAGAAAGTCCGTAACCAAACGGATACAGTGGCGCGACGTGCTTCTTTTCATAGTACCGGTACCCGACATAGATCCCCTCGCCATACCAGACCTCGCTGTTATAGCCTGGGAAGTTCCCGTAGGTCGGGCAGTCCCGGTACGCTCTCGGGAACGTAATCGGCAGCTTGCCGGACGGGTTGATTTTGCCGAACAGGGCATCCACCGCCGCCTGACCGCCCTGCATACCGGGGATATACAGGCAGACCAGCGCATCGATCTGATCGATCCACGGCTCCAGCTCCACCGGGGCCGCAATATTCAGAAGTACGATCAGCGGCAGCCCGTGAGCTTTCGCCTCTGCCGCAGCCTTTGTCAGGACTTCCGCATCTTCCGGCTCGAGCTGCATATCGGGGCGGTCCGCACCCTCCTGTCCGTTGGAGCCAACCGTCACGATCACCGCCGTCGTCTGCGGCATAATTTTCTCGTAGGTGACACGATCCTCACCCAGCAGCGCCTGCGCGCAGGGATATACGCTCGTTGTGAGCGAGGTAAGCACCGCCGCGCTTCCCGCGCCGGAGTCCATCATGTGAAGACTTCTCTTCCCGAAAAACACCGGCCGCGCATCCATTCCCAGCGGCAGGACGCCGTCATTTTTCAGCAGCGTGATGCTCTCCGCTGCCGCTCGATAGGCTGCCGCCGTCCCCTTCTTCATATCGAAGCTCGTTTTTCTGCCGCGCATGGCAGGAGACTGCAGCACAACGCGCAGGAAGTTCCGCACACAGCTGTCCAGCAGTTTTTCGTCCAGCTCGCCATTTTTTACTGCGTCGACCACAGTCTTCATCTGGCGCGGGCCCGGCATGACCAGATCATTTCCAGCCGCGCAGGCCGCCACTTGGTCATACGCCGCCGACCAGTCCGTCACGACGAAGCCATCAAAGCCCCATTCGTCCCGCAGCACATCATGCAGCAGCCAGCGGCTCTGCGCGCAGGGCACGCCGTTGATGAGGTTATATGCGGCCATGATGCTCTTGCAGCCTGCTTCCACACAGGCCTTGAAGCCCGGCAGATAGATCTCCCGCAGCGCCCGCTCCGGAATGTGCTCGTTGACGCCCATGCGCTCCGTCTCCTGATTGTTGGCGGCGAAATGCTTGACGTTGGCGATCACGCCTTCCGCCTGCACGCCGCGCACGAGCTCCGGCGCCAGCTTTGCCGTCAGGCACGGATCCTCGGAATAGCCCTCAAACAGGCGTCCATTGCGCGGGTCACGGTGGATATTGGCGTTCGGAGAGCCGAGCAGCACGTCGACGCCCAGCGCGTTGGCTTCCTCACCCAGCGCATGGCCGACCTGCAGGACTGTCTCCGGGCTCCAGGTCGCCGCGAGCGTCATGCCCGGCGGGTAACAGCCGCGCGCCGGCGGCTCGGAGACCGCCTTTTTCATATAAGCCATGCGCTGCTGCAGAAGCTCCGGCCTGGCCAGGACCTCCTCCAGGGCGCCCATGCGGCCCTGATAGGTCTCGGCGTCGACCGGTTTCCCGGCCTCCCGGCACTGCTTTTCATATGCGCGGAACACGAGTTCCCAGCACATCTGGCTGGTATTGAAGCCCGTTCCGCCGTCGATCGTCAAAAGGCTCGGGATGCCATACTTCTCCATTGCACGCGTGGAAAACGCGCTGTCGCCCGTAATGCAGGCTGCTTTTTCCTCCACGCTCATCTCTGCGAGGATCGCCTCGATGGAAGCGGCATCCGTCAGTTTTGTTGCCATACTTTCCTCCTGCTTTTCTGCTGAAACACTGTCAGTTTTGTTTTATGCTAACAGAGTAGCAGGCAATCGACGGTTTTTGCTTTCAGAACCGCTCAAAAAAGCTTTCAATTTGGAGCATTCTGTCCTGCACCACACGCTGCACAGCACAGAATGGGAGGAAAACGACACAACTTTGTCCAGAAATGAAAGAAACTTGTCCATTCGTATCTGTCATTTTTTTCGGTGCATGGTATAATGAAAAAAACAGACGCAGGAGGAATGTCTATGGACGGAGTATTTGAAACCATCGACCATGCCGCTGCATTCCCGGCAAAAATTTTTATCACGCAGATCAGCCGCTGTGCGTTCCACTGGCACCATGACAACGAGATCATTCTGGTCCTGAAGGGAACCGTAACCGTGTTCCATGACGCGGGTCCGACCACGCTGTATGCCGGAGATCTGTTCCTGTTCAATACGCGCGCGATCCATGGTGTCCAGCGCACCGCGGAGGACAATCTGCTGCTGTGCCTGCAGTTCTCTCCGCAGCTGGTCGACGCGTCGCTCTACGCGCAGCAATTCTATCATCATTTTTATCTCAACAGCACGTCGGAGCTGTATCCGCCGCAGAAGCCGTATGACCATTTTGTCTTCCAGCTGATCAATCTGTTTCTGGCTGCGCAGCAGCAATCCGCATCTGCGGCGCTGCGCGCACACAGTCAGCTGCTGGCGTTTCTGGCGGATATGCTGGATTATGTGCAGTACGACGTCCGCCGGATGCCGCTGGCGCAGGCGGAGGACACGCACAACGAATTCTGCGAGCAGATGCTTGCCTATATGGACGAGCATCTGCGCTCGGAGCATCTGGCGCAGGAGCTCTGCCGGGAATTCGGTCTGAGCGAGAAGACGCTTTACCGGTATCTCAAAAGCACGCTCGGTCTGTCGTTCAAGGAACTGTACGACGTTGTGCGTGTGGAGAAGGCGTGCGCGATGCTGACGGAGAACAAAAAGTCTGTATCGGCAATCTGGGATTACTGCGGCTTCGCCAGTGAGGTCTCCTTTTACCGCAATTTCAAAAAGCAGCTGGGGATCACGCCGCGTGAATATCGCAGCGGAAAATCGAAGCGCACAGGCGGCGCAGGCACGGAGGAGGAAGGCTACGCCGGCTTCAACCTCGGCGCGGCGACGAAGCTGCTGCGCGACTTTGTCGACGCTTATCAGTATCTGGAGGGAGCAGAGTCATGATCGCATCAAAAGAAGAACGGCTGGCCTTTACACGGCAGGCCGTGGAGATCGTCGCGCAGATGACGCTGCGGGAAAAGGTCTCACTCATGACCGGATGCAGCGATATGGATCAGCTGCGGGCAGGCTGGCACAAAACCGGGAATTTCTCTTATTATCCCTATCGTGCCGGAGGCTGCGAACGCTTGGGCGTGCCGCAGCTCGTTTTTGCAGATGGACAGAAGGGGGCCGTCTGCGGGTATCGGGAAACGACCGGCTTCCCTGCCCCGATCTGCAGAGGCGCATGCTTTGATGCAGAGCTGGAGCAGCAGGTCGGTGCGGCCATCGGCCGGGAGCTGCATAGCTTCGGCGTGAATGTCTTCGGCGGAGTCTGCGTCAATCTTCCTTATCACCCTGCCTGGGGCCGCAGTCAGGACGTGTATTCCGAGGACAGCTGTCTGCTCGGTCGGCTCGGCGCAGCGCTGGTGCGCGGCGTGCAGAGTGAAAATGTGCTGGCCTGTGTGAAGCATTTTGCGTTCAACTCCATTGAAAACAGCCGTCTGTATGTGAATGTCCGCTGTGACGTGCGCACAGAGCATGAGGTATTCCTGCCGCATTTCAAGGCCTGCATCGACGCGGGTGCGGTGTGCGTGATGGGCGCGTTCAACCGGTATGACGGCGAATACTGCTGCCAGAACCGGCATCTGCTGCATGAGATCCTGCGCACAGAATGGGGATTTGATGGACCAGTTATGAGTGACTGGTTCTCCGGGATCCACGATACCAGACAGGCTGTGCTAGCCGGACTCGACCTTGAAATGCCGATCGAAGAATTTTATGGAGAAGCGCTGATCGCCAAGGTACGGAAAAAACAGGTCCCGGAGCGCCTCATTGACGAAGCCGCGATCCGGATCGTCCGCGCCATGCTTGTTGCAGACGCGGCAGAAAAAAGCGCACCCGCATCGCAGCCGGATGCAAAGGCACACGCCGCTCTGGCGCTGCGCACGGCGCGGGAGGGCATCACGCTTCTGAAAAATGAGAAATCCGTACTTCCGTTCAGCCGCGCAGCAACGAAAAAAATTGCAGTCCTCGGCGCACTGGCCGCCACGGAGAATCTGGGCGACCACAGCTCCAGCCGCGTGTTCCCGACACATACGGTCTCGCTGCTCGACGGCATTTCCGCAATGCTCCCAAAGGCGGAGATCATCTATTACAGCGGGGATAATCTGGCGCACGCACGGCGGCTGGCGGAGGGCGCGGACGCGGTGGTCATCGCGGCAGGCTACACCTATGAGGATGAGGGCGAGCGCATGACGCCGGTCACAAGTCCGGTGCCGGACCGCTGTATCGGCGGAGACCGGGCCAGCCTTCGGCTGCATGCGCAGGACGCTGCTTTTATCCGCGAGGTCGGTCCGTGCTGCCGCAATACCGCTGTGGTGCTGTTTGGCGGCGGAGCGATCATCCCCACAGAGTGGATGGACGCGGTCCCGTCGATCCTGATGGCTTTCTACCCCGGACAGGAGGGCGGCACGGCGCTGGCTGAGGTCCTGTTCGGCAAAACGAATCCCAGCGGACATCTGCCGTTTGCCGTGCCGTACAGAGAGGACGATCTGCCGGTCGTGGATATCACGGCGGAGGAGGTCTTTTACGAGTACTACCACGGCTATGCCCGGCTGGAAAAGAACCATGTGAAGCCGCTCTATCCGTTTGGCTTCGGGCTGAGCTACACGAGCTTTCAGCTGCGGGTAATGCAGGTTTCCGTGGAAGACGGGCAACTCTGCGCCGGGTGTACGGTCATGAACACGGGCAAGGTCTCCGGCGAGACGGTTCTGCAGCTGTATGTTGGATTTGACCGATCGGCAGTCGACAGGCCGCATCGCAGCCTGTGCGGCTTTGCGCGCGTCGCGCTCGGCGCGGGAGAGGAGCGCTTCGTTCGGGTGCGCTGTCCGCTTTCGCAGCTGCGCTACTGTAACGAAACATCCGGTACGTTTGAGCTGGAGCACATGACGCACGAGGTCTATCTGGGCTTCTGCTGCGACGACGGCGCGCTGGTGCGCGGAGAGATCGAGCTTTGAAGAAGATTGTCTGTTTCTGAAAGGGAGATTGGCCGACGGCGGCAGCAAATCGCGCGCCACTGCCGCTATAATTGGAGCATACAGAAAAGAAGGGATGATCCGCATTGAAAAACAGGACCTTGAAACGACTGCTCATGACCACACTGACCGCTTCGCTGTTTGGCTTGACCGCCTGTACAAGCGCTGTACCGGCAGCGGAACAGCACAAAGAACAAGCCGTAGAGAAGCAGGAAAGCATGGAGGAACGCAAGAAAGAAGAAAACAAGATCAGCCCGCAGGCCGCGCTGGCCATCATTCTGAACTCCAAGCCGTTTGCGCTTACCAAAACGCGGTATGCCGTGGCCAAGCAGGAGTTCCGGGCGGAATCGGATGGGAAGGCCATTGTCGGGTCGGTCTTTATTCCGGATGACGGGCAGGAGCTGCATCCGGCCGTGATCTTCTCGCACGGGTTTGCCAATATTGGCTCGTGGCTTGACTACAAGGCACAGTCGCTGGCGGCGTCCGGCTTTATCACGCTGACGTTTGACTTCCGCGGCGGCTCTCCGATGAGCCGGAGCGAGGGCGAGACGCAGGACATGACCATCGGAACGGAGACCGCCGATCTGATGGCGGTCATTGACGCGGTCAAGCAGCTGCCGGGCGTGGACACCGGAAAAATTTATCTGCTGGGCGAGAGCTACGGCGGTCTTGTATCGGCGCGCACGGCGGCAAAGCGGGACGACATTGCGGGTCTGATCCTGTGCTATCCGGCCCTGCACTCGGCTGACGCGTCGCGCGCGGCGTTTGCTTCCACCGACTCCATCCCCGAAACGCTGACAGTCGGCAGCGTCGTGACGGGCCGTGCGATGTGGCAGGAGCTCTGGGACATGGATATCTACGCGGATATCGCGCCCTATACCGGTCCGGTGCTCATTCTGCACGGGACGGCGGACACGGACGTGCCTTACAGTTATTCTGTCCGTGCATACCGGCAGTATGAAAATGCGCAGCTGGTCCTGGTCGAGGGCGGCACGCACTGCTTCCTGGACAAGGACGATGAGAAGACGGTATTCCACACCATTTATCAGTTCCTGGCCAAGCAGTGCGAGCTGCCGGCTGACCGGTAAGAACACGATCATTTCTCCTCCTTATATGAACATCCCCGGTTCTGCTGCGATGCAGAACCGGGGATGTTTGTCCATCTGCCCTTTATTCGGCGCGGGATTTTTGGATCTCGGCGGTGAGGAGCGGGAGGATTTCGAACAGGTCGCCGACGACGCCGTAGTCGGCAACGTCGAAGATGGGGGCTTCAGGGTCTTTGTTGATGGCGACGATCACGTCGCTGCCGCTCATGCCGGCCAGATGCTGGATCGCGCCGGAGATGCCGCAGGCGATATAGAGCTTCGGGGCGACCGTCTTGCCGGTCTGGCCGACCTGATGCGCGTGGGAGATCCAGCCTGCGTCGACTGCCGCGCGCGACGCGCCGACTGCGCCGCCGAGCGCCTCTGCCAGCGCCTGCACGGGGGCGAAGCCCTCCGGCCCGCCGACGCCGCGGCCGCCGGAGACGATGATCTCCGCGCCTTCCAGATCGACGTTTTCACTGTTCAGATAGGCAGTCAGGCCGAGCACCTGCGTGCGGATATCGGAGGCGGGAACGCGGATATCCTCGCGGATGATCTGCGCGTGCGGCGCGGACGGCTCGCTCTTTTTGAACACGCCGGGACGGACTGTGCCAAGCTGGGGACGGTGATCCGGGCAGAGGATCGTCGCCATGAGGTTGCCGCCGAAGGCCGGGCGCGTCCAGGCGACATTGCCGCTTTCTTCGTCAATGTCGAGCGCCGTGCAGTCGGCCACGAGGCCGGTTTTCAGTCGGCAGGCCAGACGCGGTCCGAGATCACGGCCGTTGTTGGTCGCGCCGATCATCATGCTGGCGGGGCCGTATTTTTCGATCAGCGCATAGAGCGCGTTCGTGTAGGCGTCGGTCGTGTACTGGTGGAATTCCGGTGCGTCGACGACGAGAATTTCATCGGCACCGTGAGCGGCGGCCTCTTCCGCTGCCGCGTCCGTATGTTCGCCAATGATGACGGCGACCAGCTTGCCGTTTTGCTTCTGTGCGAGGGTTTTGCCGGGGTTCAGCAGCTCAATGCCGACTTTTTTTGCGGTGCCATCCTCGTTCGTTTCGACAAATACCCAGAAATCATTTGTTTTTGCCTGCATGTTGCGTTCCTCCCTCAGATAATTGCCGCGTCGGACAGGACACGGAACAGCTTCTGCGCCGATTCTGCGGCGCTGGCCTCCTGGATTTTCAGGCCGCCGGACTTCTTCTGCGGTACAAAGCTCTTTTTGACGTGCGTGGGCGAACCCTTCAGGCCGATGCGGGTCATATCCATGTCCGGGAAGGCGTCTTCGCCGAGGGTGGGGATGTCCGCGCGGTTGGCGGCCATTTTGCGCTTGATGGTGGGATAGCGGAGCTCCCACGCGGGCTTCGTGAAGGTCACGACGCAGGGCAGCTGCACGGCGATGGTCTGAATGCCGTCTTCGGTCTCCTTCTGCACATGAAGGGCGGTACCCTCGACAGACGCTTCCAGACCATACGTCACCTGCGGCAGGCCGAGGTGCTCGGCAATTTCCGGGCCGACCTGCGCGGTGTCGCCGTCGATGGCCTGCTTGCCGCAGAAGATCATGTCGAATTTGCCCTCGGTCTGTTCGATTTTTTTGATGGACTCGCTGAGGATATAGCTGGTGGCCAGCGTGTCGGAGCCGCCGAAGGCGCGGCCGGAGACGAGGTATGCCTTGTCCGCCGCGACGGACAGGCTCTCTTTGAGCACGGCCTTTGCCTGCTCGGGGCCCATGGACAGAACGACGATTTTTGCGTCCGGGTGCTTGTCCTTGATGCGGGCGGCAGCTTCGAGCGCGTAGCCGTCGAAGGGGTTGAGGATCGACGGGACACCGGCGCGGATCAGGGTGTTTTTGACCGGGTCGATCTTGATGGCGGTCGTATCCGGCACCTGCTTGACGCAGACGAGAATATTCATGTTGGTTCCTCCTGTTTTCTTTTTTGTGCGGCGGCATAGTCCGCCGCAAGCTGTTTCACGGCCGCCTGATCGATCTTGCCGGTGGCGGTCATGGGGAATTCTTTGACGAAGACGACGTATTTGGGGGCCTTGTAGCTGGCGAGAACGCTTTTGATGTAGGCGCGCAGGGCATCGGGGTCGATGGAAGCGCCGTTTGTCTGCACGACGCAGGCTATTTCCTCCTGCACGACGGGTTCAGGGACGCCGACGGCTTTGACGGCGAGGATATCGCGGCTGAATTGTCCGGCGACGGCTTCGATCTCCGCAGGAGAGATATTTTCGCCGTGACGGATGATGATCTCGCTGCTGCGGGCGGCAAAGTGGAGGCGGCCGGTCTTGTCCAGCCAGCCAAGGTCGGTGGTTTTCAGCCAGCCGTCGGCGGTGTATTTTTCGGCGTTCTCCCGGTCGGCGCGGTAATAGCCCTGCATGGTGTTGAAGCCGCGCACCTGAATTTCGCCGGTCTGGTCTGCGGCGCAGACGGCTCCGGAGGAGGGGTCCTGGATCCGGAGCTCTACATGGGGCAGCGGCAGGCCGACAGTGGCAGTGGCGGTGACAAGATCGTCCTCGTAGAGCGTCGTGGTGACGAGCGGGGAGCATTCCGTCTGGCCGTAGCCCATGAGGAAGTGGCGGAAGCCGAGGTTCTGCACGATGCGAAGGAGCTTTTCCGGTGTGATGGACGCACCGGAGGACTGGCCGACGCGGAGACTCGACAGGTCGTACTGCGCGCGGTTCGGGTCGTCCGCAAGCAGCTCCAGCATGGAGGGGACGGCCATGAGGACGCTGACACGATAGGCCTCGATGTCCCGCAGGGCCTGTTCTGCGCGGAACATGCGCTGCAGGACGGTCGGGATACCTGTCACGAGGCTGTGGAACAGCATGCCGGTCATGCCGGAGCTGTGAAACAGCGGCAGGGGCGCCATCAGCACGTCGCCACGCGAGCGTTCCACGTGCATGCGGGCAGTAAACTGGCGCGCGTTGTTGATGAGATTGTAATAGCTCAGCATGACGGGCTTGGGGAGCTTGGTCGTGCCGGAGGTGAAGGTTATACAGGCGGTATCCTGACAGGTGACGGCGGCTTCCAGCTGGGCAAGCGTGTCGGACTGCGCCTCGCTGAGCGGCTGCGCGGACGGAAGATGGAGCTGGACGATCTGCCGCAGGCGCGGACAGTCCGGCTGGACGGTCTGCGCAAGCTGGCGGTAATCGGCGTTCTTTTTCGGTTCGCCCAGCAGGAGAAGCTCTGCGTCGGAGCGCTGCAGCACGCCGCAAAGCTCGTAGGCGCGGTAGGAATAGTTGATGACGATGGGGACTGCGCCGAGCTTCATAGCTGCGAGCAGATAGACGACGAGCGTAATGGAATTGACCGACCAGAGCGCAACGTGCGTGTTCTTTTTTACGTCGAGGGCCAAAAGCTCCATGGCGGCCTGTTCGGCCAGCTGCTCGGTCTGCTGCCAGGTATAGCGCTGGCCATCAAAGATGTATGCCGTTTCGTCCGGGAGCTGCGCGGCATGACCGCGCAGGAGCTGAGCAGCGGTAAGCTCCAGAAGCGGGGGCGTCATGGCTGTACGGCGACGACGCCGTTTGCTGCAAGGTCGGAAATTTCCTGTTCCGAGTATCCGGCCTGTCGCAGGACGGCCTTCGTATCCTCGCCGAGAAGCGGGCCCATGCCGAGCGGCTCCATGCGGCTTTCGCCGAAGCGCACGGGCGTGCTGGGAACAAGCGGGCTGATGCCGTCGCGCATGTGCATGGGCTTTAAATAGTCGTTGGCCAGCGCCTGCGGGTCCGTGAGGGTGTCGGCAACGTGGTTGATGGTGGAATAGGCGATATCCGCCTGCTGCAGGATGGAAATGCATTCGTCGCGGGTGTGCTTGGCGAATTCCGCGTCCAGAATGTCGATGAAGTCACAGCGGTTGCGCTGGGCGGCGGTGCGGCTTTTGTAGCGTTCGTCGTCGATCAGATCGTCGCGGCCAAGCAGGTGCATGAGGTCGCCGTAGTGCTTTTCATGGTCGACATTGGCCATGTAGAACCACTTGCCGTCGCTGCATTTGAAGGAGGCCATCATGGGAAGCGCAGGCTCGCGGCGGCTGAGCGGGTATGTCCCGCCGGTCTGGCAGTCGAAGACCAGATAGCTCAGGCTGTAGAGAGCCATGCCGTAGAGGGAAAGCGAGACGCGCTCCCCTTCTCCGGTTTTTGTACGCTGATAGAGCGCGGCGGAGACCGCGCCTGCCAGCACAGAGCCGCAGGCCAGATCGCCGAAGGCGACCGGCGGAATGAGCACGTCATTGCCGCGGTTGACGATATCCTGCATCAGACCGCTGCGGGCCCAGAAGGCAACGGTATCAAAGCCGGGGGCGTCCTTTTCCGGGCCGTCGTCGCCGAAGCCGGTCAGCGCGGCGACGATGAGACGCGGATATTTTTCATGCAAGGTGTCCCAGTCGAGGCCCATTTTTTTGAGCGCGCTGGGCCGGTAGCTGGTGAGGAACACGTCGGCGTCTGAAAGGAGCTTATGCAGCAGCTCCATGCCGCGCGGGTCCTTGGTATTGAGCGCGACGCCGCGCTTTTTGCGGTTATAGACGTTGAAATATTCGTCGCGCAGGGTAATCTTCCCTGCTTCATCGCGGCGGTGGCCCGGCTCGCCGAATGTCGGCTCGATCTTGATGACCTCCGCGCCCCAGTCTGCCAGATTCATGCCGGCGGACGGCCCGGCGACAAAAAACGCGCACTCGACGACCTTTACGCCTTTCAGCGGCTGATTCATAAGTCCGCCTCCTTACTGCTGGCGCTCCAGAATGCCGGAGCTGACCATGAGATTGATCTGGTTCGTACCTTCAAAAATGGAGAATACCTTGGCGTCGCGCATCAGCTTTTCGACCGGGTATTCCTTCATATAGCCATAGCCGCCCAGGACCTGCACGGCGTCTGTCGTGACGCTCATGGCCGTCTCGGAGACGAAGATCTTTGTATCCGGGCTGAGCGTGCCGAGCGGGAGGCCGCGGTCGATGACGGCGGCGGAATAATAGAGCATGGCTCTTGCAGCGTCGATGCGCTTCTGCATATCGGCAAGCAGGAAGGCAAGGCCCTGATGGCGGATGATGGGCTTGCCGAAGGTCTGGCGAACCTTGGCGTAATCCAGCGCGATATCCATGGCGGCCTGCGCAATGCCGAGCGCGTGGACCATGGTGGTGACGCGGCCCTTTTCCAGCGCCTTCATGGCGTAAATGAAGCCTCTGCCCTCTTCGCCGATCAGGTTGGAGGCCGGGATGCGCACGTTGTCGAAGATCAGCTCGGACGTGATGGAGAGCTTGAGGCCCATCTTGTCCTCGGTCTTGCCGACCTTGACGCCGTGCTTCTTTTCGACCAGAAATGCCGAGATACCCTTCGTCCCTTTGGACTTATCTGTGTAGGCAAAGACGATGTACATGTCGGCCAGTGCGCCGTTGGTGATGAAGCATTTCGTCCCGTTCAGGACGTATTCATCACCGTCGCGCACGGCAGTCGTGCGGATATTGGCCGCGTCGGAACCGGCCTGCGCTTCGGTCAGGCAGAAACTGCAGATGGAGCCGGAGAGGATCTTCTCCGCGTAATAGCGCTTCAGCGCCTCCGGCGCGCCCGCCGTTTCCAGGAGGCCAAATTCGCCGCTGGCAAGGGCAAAATTAAACGAGAAGCCCGCGTCGACCTTGGCGATCTCCTCATAGATCGCCATCTGCGTGGTCACGTCGAGGCCAAGGCCGCCGTACTGCTCCGGGATGCCCATGCCGTAGAAGCCCGCTTCGCGCAAGGCGTCCATGACGTCCATGGGAAATTCGCCTGTCCGGTCCAGCTCGGCCACGCGCGGGGCGAGCTCTTTTTTTACGATCTCCGCTGCCAGCGCCGCAAACTCCTGCTGCTCGGCAGTCAATAACAGATTTCTTGTCGCCATCTGCGTGCTCTCCTTTACTGATTCAAAAAGTGCGGCGGGCGCTTTTCCAGAAATGCGCGGCTGCCCTCCAACAGGTCATGCGTCGGGACCAGCATGCTGACAAGCTGCTGCTCGAGTTCCAGCGCGTAATCGAGGCTGCTCTCCGCGCCGCGGTTGATGCATTGCTTGGCATAGGCCACTGCCATGGGTGCGTTGGCGAGAATTTCGTCCAGAAGATCTCTGGCCGTCTGCATCAGCGCGTCCGGCGGGCAGACCGCGTTGACAAGGCCGATTTCCAGCGCCTTCGGCGCAGAAACCATGCGGCCGGTATAGATGATCTCCTTGGCGCGGCCCGCGCCGATCAGCCGGGTCAGACGCTGCGTGCCGCCGTAGCACGGGATCGCGCAGATTTTGACCTCGGGGAGGCCGAGCTTCGCCGTGTCGGACATCACGCGCAGATCACTCACGAGTGCAAGCTCCAGTCCGCCGCCGAGCGCGTAGCCGTTGATGGCAGCAATGACAGGCTTATTGAGGTTTTCGATCCGGTTGAGAATCCGCTGGGACCAAGCGGTGATTTTTCTGGCCCGCTCGACCTCGGACGGGAACTCCGCAATATCTGTGCCGGTGGAAAATGCCTTGCCGGTTCCGGTCAGGATGACGCCCCAGATGGTATCGTCCTGCTCCAGACAATTGACGGCGTCTTCCAGCTCCTGTTTCATGTGGATGGAAATTGCGTTGAGCTTTGTGGGGCGGTTCAGGGTCAGAATTGCGACATGCCCGTCCCGCTCCAAAAGAATATCCGTGTAACCCATGCGGCGCCTCCGTCAGCGGCACAAATCGCGGCCGATGACCATGCGCTGGATCTGGTTCGTTCCCTCAACGATCTGATACGTCTTTGCATTGCGGTAATAGCGCTCCACCGGATATTCCCGGCTCAGGCCGTAGCCGCCGAGCACCTGCACAGCGTCTGTGCAGACCTTGACGCAGTTGTCCGTTGCAACCAGCTTTGCGATGGACGCCGCGCGGCTGCACGGCATGCCGTGGTCGATGAGCGCCGCAGCATGATAGACCATCTGGCGCGCAGTCTCCACTGCGGCCTCCATATCGGCCAGCATGAACTGCACGCCCTGGAATTTGCAGATGGGCTGGCCGAACTGGGTGCGTTCCTTTGCGTAGGAGACGGCGTAATCCAGCGCGCCCTGCATATGGCCGAGGGCCATCGCCGCAATTTTGACGCGGCCCCGGTCGAGCGTTTTCATGACGAGCTTGAAACCCTCGTTCTCCGCGCCAAGGCGGTTCTGCACCGGAACGCGGACATCTTCAAATGTTACAGAACAGGTGTCGCCGCAGCGGACGCCGAGCTTCTTCTCGCGCTTGCCGCGGCTGACGCCAGGGCGGTCGCCCTCGACAATGAAGGCGGAGATGCCCTTGGAGCCGAGGCTGCGGTCAGTGGAGGCAAAGACAATATAGGTATCGGCGATGCTGCCGTTGGAGACGAACAGCTTTGTGCCGTTCAGGACATATTCCTCGCCGTCGCGCACAGCGGTTGTGGCGATGGAGCTGACATCGGAGCCAGCGCCGGCCTCGGTGATGCACATGCCGATAAACGCGCCGTCCACTACTTTGCGGTAGAAGTGCTCCTTCTGCTCCTGCGTGCCGCCCAGCTCCACGACCTTGCAGGCGATGCTGCCGGCGTTGATGATGCTGGTGAAGGCGTCGTCGACTTTGCACATTTCCTCGATCAGCATCACGTAGGTCTGGAAGTCAAGGCCCGCGCCGCCGTATTCCTCCGGGATATCCAGCACGTGCAGGCCCATTTCCATGGCCTTCTGGATGACGTCCATGGGGGTGCGCTCCTCCTCGTCGCACGCAGCGCGGATCGGCAGAACCTCCTTCTGATAGAACTCCCGCACCATGGCGATCAGGCTTTTCTGGTCTTCGGTCAGTAAATATTGCTGCATCATCTGCTCCTTCCGCCCAAGCAGAGTATCTGCCGGACTGTTTCATTTTCTCAACTTTATCTTACCGTCAGGGGGGATGAAATGTTTTCAATTCGGTGCAATGTTCCTATCAGATTCGACCAGAAGCGGTGTGGGGGCGGTTTTTTAGGGGTGACTACTATTGCCCGCACAACCGAAAAAGCTGGTTTGCCCAGTGTTTTCAATGCTTTTCAGAAAATTCAGGAAAGACGGACATTTTCAGTGAAAAACGCACAAGCCTTGAAAATACAGCATTTTATCCGTTAATGCCTGAAAACTCCGACTCTGTAGGTCGCACGTTCGAATCGTGTCGGGCGTACCAAAATCCCGTGAAATCAGATGGTTTCACGGGATTTTTCTTTAAAACATCAGCTTATTCCTTTTCAATTCTAACGAACAAATAGCCATCTTTCCAGAACGCCCGATTCCCAAATGTGTCGGCCATCAGGTTTGTATCCAGTTTCCATGTTCCGATCACATAAAGGATCCCCGTGCATTTCAAGACCCGCTTACATTCTTTCACAATTTCATCCCATTGTTTTTGGATTGTTTTTGGATATGAAAAAAGGCGTTATAGATGACGACCGTGTCAAACGTATTGTCCGGGTAGGACATTCTGGCCGCATCCATGATCTGAAAGGTCACGTTCCTCTGTTTGCTCAAATCGTTTAGCCGGCACTCGGTAAGGTCGATGCAGGAAACATGCTTTGCGGCCCGCGCCGCCGAAGCAGAGAAATCTGCCGCACCGCACGCAACTTCAAGAACCTCTTTCTTTTCAATGTCCGAAATCAGCAGGTCAACCAGAACGTCCGTTCTATTCATATTGCCTCCACAAATTTTGATTTGTCAGGCCAAATATAGCACATAACTTCCCCGTGTACAACAGTGCCGCCGGCCGTCGGGCGTGAGCCCCTGCTCACAACAGAAACCTGCCGCAGGGCTTTTGCCTGCGGCGGGGTGATTTTACTTTGTGATGATGACGAATTCTGCGGAACCGCTCGGGCCGGTGATGGTGAGGACGGTGTCGGCTTTGACGTTTGTGAAGGTCAGGATGCCGCTGGCCTCCTTCGTGACGGTGCAGTTGGCGGGATCCTGAACGGTGAAGGTGAAGGTTGTCAGGCGCTGCTTGTTCCAGTAAACGGCGGCGGTATTGCCGTCACGCACCACGCCGAAGCCCCAGCCGGGCGGCACATCGCCTCCGTCCCAGCAGAGAACCAGCTCATATGACTGCGGAACGAATGCGTCATACTGCAAGGCCTCGGCAGCCTGCAGGCTGCTGCCGTCAAAAACGTAGCTCGGATAATCCGTCTCGGAGATCTGCACGGCTTCTTCAAAGAACGGGTGATACTCAAACGACGGGCAGGATCTCTGCCACGCTTCGTCCTGATACAGCAAAACGATCCGGTCGCGGTTCCGCGCGTCCACGAATGTGCACGATTTGTCATTATGTCCCCAGCCGATGGCGACATGGTCGCGCTGCGGGTCGCGGTCGATAAAAATGGTGTGCATCGTGTACTCCGGGCTCTGTTCGCGAAGCACTTTGTCTTTGATGCCCGAGAGATCATCCACGACCCAGCAGCGCGTGCTGCTTGCATAGATGTGCCCCGTATCCACGCTGGTGTAGTCGAAGGTCACAAATTTGTTCCCAACGCGGTAGTAGTTGAAGACATGACCGCCGTTTGCGCTGTTTGTAGTCTGGTCATAGGTGTCCCAGATGACATAGCCTTCCTCGTCGTAGTCGTCCTGCAGAATGTAGCGCGTCAGACTGGAGATCGCGCCGCAGCTCGGGCAACTGGACAGCAGCGCGCCCTGCGCCGACTTGTTGACCGACCACGTATAGCCGCCGTGCTCAAAATGAATATCATTTTCCCATTTGGGGTCGACACCGTAGCCGCTTTCCACAATGTACTGAATCATGTCCGGCACAGTGTAGATCGCATCGCGCAGCTCATCCAGCGAGTAATCCAGCATCCGGCGGATCTCCGCCTGAGAATACTGCGGCTTGCCGAGAAGCTCCGGCAGACGCAGCGTGTCGAGGTATTTTCCGTAGCCTGCTGCGGCGCGCGAGGTGTCGCGCTTCGGGGTCCGGCCTGCAAGCTTATCCATGGTCTCAGCCAGCGTCTGCGGCATTTTTACGCCGAAAATCGTCTCATAGAGCGTCTTCCTGGTTTTCCCATTCGCGCCCAGAGCAAGGCACGAGACCAGTGCCGCGTCTGCACGCAGGAAGCTGCTGTTCGTTTTTGCGTGGTACTGCCCGCTTGTGATGCCAAGCATGTCGGTCAGCGTCCACGCTGTGTTCCACGAAAAATCTTTTCCGCTCTCGTAGCCCAGCGCGCGCAGGGCGAAGGTCAGAAACTGCGCCGCGGTGACGGTTTGACTGCCGCCAAAGCGCGTCTCGCTCACGCCTGTGGTCAGGCCGTTTGCATACGCATAGCCGACGTACGGCTTTGCCCAGTCGGCAACATCGGTAAAGGGAAGTTCCCAGCTGCCGCTGCGCGCGTCTTCTTCTTTCCCGAGCAGGCGCACGAGCATCGTAACCGCCTCGGCCCGCGTGGGCGCGCGCCCCAGGTCAAATACCGGCTTTCCGGCAGCATCCGTGCCGGTGCCTTTGAAAAGACCCAGCTCATACAGCGCCTCCGCCGCCTCCTGCGCCTCCGCCTCCGCCGCAAGGACCGGCAGGCTCAACGCAAGCAGCATCGCAAATGCCAGAACCAGCGCTACCCATCGTTTCATATGTATCAATCTCCTTCTGCTTTCTATCCATACGATAGCCGAAATGAAAGGTGATGTCAACGTCTGACATTCTTTCCGGGGAAAAAGATTAAGCGTCGCCGCAAAGTTCCAGAGCGGCTGCCCCTGCAAAATGCATAAGAAGCGGAGCGTGCATTAATAAAATTCTATCAGCCGCGGCCGCACCTGCAAAGAGGTCGGCGCGATGCGGCAGTATGTGCAAAGCCATGTGCAGGATGAGCTGCTCAAAATTTATCGCCGCGAGTATAAACGCTGCTTTGCATGGATTCGCGCAGGGAAAATTTCGCAGGCTGACTTCTTCACTTGGAGTAAGGAAGCGCAGAAGGAAAAAGAGAAGTGCGAGAACGGCGAGGTCTCGCAGAAGGAATTTACGCAGTGGCTGAAGCGTTAAATCCGCACAAAACAGCCCGCACGAGAGGACCTGTGCGGGCTGTTTTCGTATCAATTTACCGGTTGTCGGGGATCAGCACGCAGAGCGCGCCGGAGCCGTCATAGTATTTGCGGCTTGCCATCGGTTCAGTGGTCACGAGATAATTGTATTCGCCGCTTGCCGTTTTGCGGTAGGAATACGCGGTCTTGCCGCTCACGACCTTCGGGGTGGAAAGCATCTTCGCGTCCGGATGATAGCGGTAGATATAATAGGTCTCCACACCTTCGACAGCTTCCCATGAAAGCGTGAGGCAATCGGTCTGCGCGTCATAGCTTGCAGAAGCCAGAACCGCTGTCTCAGGGGCATTGCCGCAGCCTGCGCCGACACTGTATTCGCCGGAGACGTTGTCCGCGATTTCTACAAACGAGATCGGCTGGACAATGTAGCGATAGGCGTTGCCCGGTTCCAGACCATACATCACAGCGCAGGTCTCTTCCGTCGTGCCGAGCATTTCGATGTGATTTGCAGCCGCGTCATAGGAGAACAGCTGATACGCCGTTGCACCCTCAACGACCTGCCAGGAAAGTGTGATGCTACCAGGTTCGGTAGAAATAGCCGTCACAACGGGCGCCTGCAGCGTGGCAAGCTCAACCTTCTGTGCGGGCTCTTCACTGTTCAGAATCTTAAAAACGCGGAAGCCGACATCTTCGTAACCCTGAGACGCTGCGCGGCCTTCCTTGCGGTGTTCGGTGCGGCAATCGGTACGGGCAGAGTCCCATGCGCCGCCCTTGACGCCGAGCGTGCTGTCAGCGCGGACTGTTGTCGTCCATTCCCAGACATTGCCCCAGAAGTCGACCGCGCCGTGTGCCCCGCGCGTGACCTTTGCGTATTCTTCTACCGACGTTCTGCCGTCGTTCACGCCGCAGTTGAAGTCTGCGTCCTTGGGCATATGACCGGCGGCAAGCTCCCACTCGCTCTCGTTCGGCAGGCGGTAGGTGTTCACGCCGTCCCGTTCCGTCAGCCATGCGCAGTAGGCTTCGGCATCCG
>ERZ808240.1510-NODE-1510-length-28506-cov-4.203894_pt1 | contig 28506 bp, 27 predicted proteins | sample MGYA00521084_ERZ808240 | MGnify/ENA primary metagenome ERZ808240 (study PRJEB31516, sample SAMN03275571) | gut metagenome | biome: mammalia-associated habitat; material: feces | host: Papio cynocephalus | place: Kenya | collected 2012-08-06 ... | reverse complement strand
TCTAGTTTACAAAGGAGGGTGATGCCCTATGAACACGCTTGAAGTTTTAACTTTAGTGCTAGTAATTTTTGCGGCTCTGTCTTACATAGACAATCATAATAATAAAAAGAAATAGCATCCTCTACGGCTCAATGTGAAGAATGCTATTCTTTATAGTTTCATTTTACTGAGGGCAAATCGGATAACACATCCGATTCTCTTTCTAAGTAGATTATATACTAGGGCATTTGTTTTTTCAAGTGCCCTTTTTAATTGTCTTATAACAGCTTCTTTTCAGTAAGAATCCTGCCTTTCTTCCCTACAACCGCAGCTTTGTTCCTTTACTGCCACGTTTACATGCTTTGATTCGTGTAAACAGGATCTCTGTATTATCTACAAAGAAGCTGTCCTTTGTGCTGCCGACTGCTACTTCTTCGATCTCGTCATCATCGGTGATGTTCACCAGACGGATGCAGCCTGCGCCTTTTCCTTTGACCGGAATCTCGCTGATCTGGATTCTCGCATAGTAGCCAAGCATACTCTTTACAACGATGAAATCTTCCATCTCCGCATCATGGATAAAGATAATGTCTTCTTCCTGCTTGGATGCTGCGATCATCTTACGAAATACATCATAGTTATTTCCCGGAACCAGCTTTGCCTGACCATGCTTGGTCACAAATAACAGGTTCTTATCAATGATCTGCTCGATGCAGCACATATATAATATGTTTTCATTTCCATTCATATTGCAGAATTCAAAGATCTGAATGCCCTTATCCGACAATCTGCCGATCAGACCGGAACCATTTCCCTTTTTGCTGGTATTCTTCTTTGCCTGAAGCTTGATGATATCTGAAACTTTGATCATATACATCTGGTTATTATCAGCAAATACACCGACACGTTCTGTGTTCTTGCATTTGAACGAAAACCGATAGTCTTTGTCAATCTGCGTTTTGTTTTTGTCGTAAAGATTTGCATCAACGACCTTGATATAATAGAAACGATCGAGAAGTACAGCAACCTCCGTCTCGACTGCCTGTGCCTTTTTAACGACAACTTCACCACAGTCTGCGATCACTGTCTTTCTTGGAATTGCATATTTCTCCTTGATCTCTAACATATCTGCGATCATCTGCTTCTTCATATTGCTCTTGCTTTCAAGCAGCTTTGAATACTTCTTGATCAGCTTCTCTGCATCTTCCAGTTCTTTCTTCAGTGCATTTACTTCCAGACCGATGAGTTTCTGTAAACGCATGGCAAGGATCGCATCTGCCTGCTTCTCGGTAAAGCATAAGAACTTCGCATCTGCCTCTGAACCTTTGAACCGGAATGTAATATTGGAAGTATCTCCATGCATCAGACATGCCTTTGCATCCGCTACCTTCTTACTTCCACGCAGGATCTCAATGATCAGATCGATACAGTCAACCGCGGTAAGAAGACCGGTCTTGATCTCCCGTACTTCCATCTGATTTTCTAACAGCTTCGTGTATTTGGTATTGTACAGTCCATATTTGAAATCTGTATAGATCGACAGAATCCGTTTCAGTCCCATGACCTCCGGCTTGCCATCATGAATACAGTTGATATTTACACCAAAGGTATCCTCAAGTCCTGCCTTTTTATATAAAATATTGATGATATTCTGGATTTCTTCATCTGTTGTACCCTTCTTTACATCGATACACAGACATTCCCCGTTCTTATCTCCGCGGTCAGCGATATCTACAACTGCCGGTAATTCACGGTTTCTGGTAAGCTCTGCAACCGTGTCCAAGAACTTTGCGGTTCCACCGATCATCGTAAATGGGATCTCGGTTACACAGATACTCTTTCTTCCATGACCGATATCACGAACCTCTACCTTACCTCTGACCTTGATCCTGCCAAGTCCGGTTTCATAGACCTGCATCAGGTCTGCTTTGGATGCATTGATGATACCGCCGGTTGCAAAATCCGGTCCTTTCATCACATCTAACAGATCCTCAATCGGTACTTCCGGATCATTCAGATACATTACAGTTGCATCGATCACTTCTCCAAGATTGTGTGTTGGAATATTGGTTGCCATACCAACTGCGATTCCGGTTGAACCACTGACTAAGATATTTGGAATCTGAAATGGAAGAAATGTAGGCTCTGTCTCTGTTCCATCGAAGTTTGGAATAAACTGATCCTTAAAGAAGGACAGATCCTTCATGCAGACATCCTCGGTATATTTGGATATTCTTGCCTCGGTATATCGCATTGCTGCTGCACCGGAGCCATCTACCGAACCAAAGTTACCATGCGGATCTACAAGTGGGATCGGAAGCTTCCAGTTCTGTGCCATATTGACAAGACCTTCATAGATCGAACTGTCTCCATGTGGGTGATATTTACCCATCGTATCACCGACGATTCTCGCACATTTACGATGTGGCTTATCCGAACCTGCCAGACCGTTTAATGAATACAGTATACGACGCTGTACCGGCTTTAAACCGTCCCTGACATCAGGGAGCGCACGCTCTGTTATAACGCTCATGGAATAATCTACATAGGATTGTCCCATTTCACTTTCATAATCAACATTTAAGATTTTTTCAGACATAGATTTCCTCTTTCCTCTTAGATATCAAGCACTGCATCTGTACTGTGTGTCTCAATATATTCTCGTCTCGGTGCTACTTCTGTTCCCATCAACGTCTGTGTCAGCTTATTTGCTTCCACGATACTGTTGATCGATACCTGCTTTAACACACGGCTCTCCGGGTTCATCGTTGTCTCATAGAGCTGGTCTGCATCCATTTCTCCAAGACCTTTGTAACGCTGGATCGTGAATTTACCGGTATGCTTCTTCCGATAACGATTCAGTTCTTCATCTGAATACAGATACTGCATATGCTTGCCCTCGCCCACTCTGTAAAGCGGCGGGATCGCGATATAGATATGACCCTCATTGATCAGATCAGGGTAAAACCGATAGAAAAATGTCAGAAGCAATGTCGCGATATGCGCACCATCGACATCGGCATCGGTCATAATAATGATCTTATCATAGTTTAATTTATTAATATCAAAATCGTTGCCATAGCCCTGCATAAAGCCGCATCCAAATGCATTAATAAGTGCTTTGATCTCGGCATTTTCAAGAACCTTAGCTACTGTTTTCTTCTCTACATTTAAGATCTTACCACGAAGCGGCAGGATTGCCTGATATTTACGGTTTCTTGCTGTTTTAGCAGAACCGCCGGCCGAATCACCCTCGACTATAAAAATCTCGCATTTGGAGGAATCATTGGATTCCTGCTTGGCAAGTTTGCCATTTCCTTCAAAGGAGAATTTGTTCAGATTGATCTTCGATTTTTCCAGTGCTTTCTTCTTCGACAGGCTGACCGCACGGTCACAGATATCCTTTAAGACATCATAGTTACGGTCAAAATAAACGGTAAGCTGTTCTTTTACGATATCATCAACAGCCTTTGCAACATCTGTATTCGACAGCTTCGTCTTCGTCTGACCTTCAAACTGTGGATCCGGATGCTTTACAGATATGATCGCCTGCATACCGGAACGGATGTCTGCACCACTTAAGTTCGCATCCTTTTCCTTTAATAAACCAAGTTCATTTCTCGCATATGAATTGATCAGCTTGGCAAATCCTGACTTGAATCCTGTTACATGAGTTCCGCCTTCCGGATTTGTGATGTTATTTGTAAAACCAATGATATTTTCTTCCCCGTCCTCCGTCATGACGAATACGATATCAGCAGTTATATTATCTTTCTCTCCACTGATTGCAATGATCGGCGAAGTATATGTCAGTCCTTCCGATATATCCTCTACAAATGCAGCCAGACCTCCCGGCTGATGGAACACGATCGGTTCCTTACCGTCTCTCTTATTGTGAAATGTGATCGTAAGCTCCGGATTCAGATATGCAGTTTCTTTGATTCGCTGCATGATCGCATCAGCTTTGAACTTGACCGTTTCAAAGATCGTGTCATCCGGATATAAAGTTACCTTTGTTCCGGTTCGTTTTTCTTTCAATCGGGTACGCGGCAGATTCCCTTCCGGGGTCAGCTCCGTTACCGGAACGCCGTACTCATAGCTGTCTGTATAGAGGTATCCGTCTCTTGCGACCTCGACCAACAGCTTCTTTGATAATGCATTTACAACAGCAGAACCAACGCCATGAAGACCACCACTGATTTTATAAGTGGAACTGTTAAACTTACCACCGGCATGCAGTACGGTATATACAACACGTTCCGCAGGGATTCCCTCTGTCTCATGTATATCAACAGGAACGCCTCGTCCATCATCTGCGACGGTTGCCGAACCGTCTTCGTTGATACTGACATATATATTCTTACAGTAACCCGCAAGGTGCTCGTCCACGGAGTTATCGATCAACTCCTGAATCAGATGATTCAGACCACTTCTGCCGGTATTACCGATATACATACCCGGTCTGAGTCTTACAGGTTCCAGTCCTTTCAGCACCTCTATATTTTTTGCACTATACGACATAACATTTCCTCTCTATCCACATAATCATTGACTAGTATATTCGGTATTCCATCTTTTTGCAAAGAAATTATTCTGTTTCTTTCTCTTCGATACCAGTTTTTTCTTCGATATCGTCTGTCTCCCCGATGATATCCAGATCAAAATAGAATACAACTCCATCTTCTACATTATATACGCCATAACACTTCTTATGTGCCTGCATGGTTGCCGCAACAATGGACAGACCGATGCCGCTTCCACCATATTCTCTGGTTCTCGCTTTATCTACCTTGTAGAACTTGATAAACAGCTTCTCCAGTTCACCCTCCGGCACGTTTGGTCCCTGGTCATATACATAGACACGGAGATTTCCCAGGATCGAACCTTCTTCATAAGAAGCTCCCGGTTTCTCATACATATATTTCTCTGTCCAGACACGGACTTCTTTCTCTTTATAACAATAATGGATCGCATTTGTCAGATAATTACGGAAGACTTCTTCGATCATGAATTCATCCGCATAGACATTGATCGGCTCTACATCATCATAGACGATCGTAACCTGATTCTGTTCTGCAAGGATCGCAGACGAATCAATGGAATTATGGATCAGATCAACGATGTTGAACACTTCCTTATTCACACAGTTCTGGCCAAATTCTATCTCATTCAGATCAAGCAGCTGCTTTACAAGCTTATTCATCTTGTTTGCTTCATCGACAATGACATCACAGTAGAAATTCTTGCTTTCTTCATCATCATTGATATTATCCCGCAGCCCCTCTGCATAGCCCTGTACCAGCGCGATCGGTGTCTTTAATTCATGTGATACATGTGACAGGAATTCCTTACGCATTTCATCGATCTTAATCTTCTCATTGATCTCCACCTGAAGCTTCCGGTTTGTCTCTTTAAGCTCTGTCAGCGTCTCATTCAGCTTATATGACAGATCATTCATATAACAGGACAATTCACCGATCTCATCATTTGACGGATGCTCGATTCTTGCATCAAAATCAAGAGTCGCCATACGCTTGGCAACTTTAGTCAGACGCTTGATCGGTCTGGCAAATATCTCACTGACAAAATACATCAGAATACAACTGATGACCGCCGTTGCGATCAGGATCGTCATAAAATATTTGATCGTTGTCTGAATCGTGGAATCGACTCTGGCAACCGTTGTACGCACGATAATTACAAATCCGTTATCCAGGAATCCCAGCAGATCAAAATAACTCTGTGCAGTATCCTTATCCTTTGTGATCTGGATCTTATAGTCTTTATGCTTCTCGACCTCTTCCCGTTCGATCTGGGAATTATCTGCATCTATACTGTCCGAGAACATCAAAAACTCCCCAATACTTTTCAGATTATTAAATACCGCCGTATCCTCATTCACCGTTGTATAAATCTTCATATGGATATCATCCACAATATAGATCATGGCATCTGATTTGTTCTCAAGCAGGCTCTCCATACTGTCGAGATCATAGCTGCCATCCTTGTTTTTATTCGATGAATCCTTAAAAAATGCATCACATTCCTGATAGGTCTGGATCAGATTATTTTTCAGTTCATTATAATAATATCTTTTTATGAAGATAACGGACAAAATGCCTGACAGCAGGATCATTACAGCAATGATCGCCATCAGACAAAGTGTTATCTTACTCCTTATCGACCTTTTTCTCATCATCCACCTCGAACTTATATCCCATGCCCCAGATCGTCTTGATATAGTCACCTTTATCTTTTAATTTGCTTCTGAGCTTCTTTACATGGGTATCGATCGTTCTGGCATCTCCAAAATAATCATAATTCCATACATTATTCAGGATCTTTTCTCTGGATAATGCAACTCCTTTATTCACCATAAAATAATTCAGCAATTCAAATTCTTTATAACTGAGCTCGATCGGTTCTCCATCGATCGTTACGATATGGGCAGCCAGATCCATTGTGATACCGCCTGCCGAGATCACACTGTCAGCCGGTATATCACTGGTTCTTCTCAAGATTGCTTCCACTCTGGCAACCAGAATCTTCGGACTGAACGGTTTCGTGATATATTCATCAATACCAAGTTCAAATCCCAGAAGCTCATCTCTTTCATCTGACTTTGCAGTCAGCATGATGATCGGAACCTGTGAAAACTTACGGATCTCCTTACAGGTCTCCCAGCCATCCATCTTCGGCATCATAACATCCAGAATAATAAGTGAAATATCTTTATTATTCATAAAAATATCAACTGCTTCTTCACCATCTCCAGCTTCCAGAACAATATATCCTTTTTTACTCAGGAAATCCTTGACCAGCTTCCGCATTCTGCTCTCATCATCAACTACCAATATTTTTATACTATCCATATGTGACCTCCTGTTATTTCCATTTCTTGCTGTATTCTAACAAACATCTATGTCATAAATGTGAATTTTCAACCGGGAATTTTACCTTTTTCTCTTTTTCTTCTCCACAACCGGATGATTTGCCTCGTATTTTGCATACAGATCCGGTCGTCGTTCTTTCGTCCGGCTGATCGACTGTTCCAGTCTCCATGCCTCTATATTCTTATGATGACCGGAAAGCAGCACATCGGGAACCTTCTTTCCCATGAATTCTACCGGTCTCGTATACTGTGGATATTCTAACAGATCATCATGAAAGGATTCGATCTCCGCACTGTCATCGTTGTTCAATACACCCGGAACCAGTCTGGATACCGTATCGATGATTGCCATTGCCGGAAGCTCTCCACCGGTTAAGACAAAATCACCGATCGATACATAATCTGTTACGATCAGTTCCAGTACACGTTCATCGATTCCCTCATAATGTCCGCATAAAAGCACCAGATCATCTTCTACGGCAAATTCCTCTGCCACCTTCTGCGTAAATGTCCGTCCCTGCGGTGTCATATATACAACCTTTAATTTTTTTCCTGTCTTTTCACACAAATACTGATAAGCATTATAAACCGGTTCTGCCTGCATCACCATTCCGGCCCCGCCGCCATACGGATAATCGTCCACATGCTTATGCCTATCTTTTGTAAAATCCCTGATATTCACCGCTTCAATATGGATCAGTCCCGCTTCCATCGCACGTCCGGTAATACTGGTTCTTAGCCCGTCCATGATCATATCGGGAAATAATGTAAGAACATAAAAATTCATCATTTTCTCCATCCGTTCTAATCTTCTGCCATTTTCAGAAGATGTACTTTTACCATTTTATTTGCTGTATCGATATCTGTCACCCATTCCTTTACAACCGGAACATAGATATCATCCTGTCCCTTTTTCTTTATGACAAAGATATGATTTGCCGGTGTCTCAAGCACATCATCGATAACACCGATCTCTGCATCATTCTGATCATACACTTTTGATCCGATCACATCACAGATAAAGAACTCACCATCTTCTAATGCTACAGCATCTTCTCTGTTTACAAGAATATCATACTGCCGTAAGGCTTCTACATCATTTATACTATCATACCCTGCAAGTTTTAAAACTACCATGTTTTTTAAGAATTTGCAGGATGTACACTCGGTTTCAATCTCTTTGCTTCCTGATACCAGAAAACACTTTTTCAGGCTTTTGAATCGATTCAGATCATCCGTTGTCGGATATACTTTTACCTCTCCCTTGATACCATGCGGTGCTGTAATCACACCCACTCTCAGTCTGTCTTCCAAAATTATATCTTTCCTCCACTATAAAAATGGGGGAGTTATGATAACTCCCCCAAAAAGATCTTTGTACTACTTAATATCTACAATTACCTTTTTGTCACCCTTTGAAGCAGCTGCTTTTACAACTGTACGGATGGATTTGGCAATTCTGCCCTGTTTTCCAATAACCTTGCCCATATCCTCTGGTGCAACAGTCAGTTCAACTTTAATTATATCGTCTTTCTCTGTCTCAGTAACAGATATTTGCTCTGGATGATCTACTAGGGATTTTGCAATGATTTCAACTAAATCTTTCATTTAAACACCTCCCTGGTGATATTATTTTTCAATACCTGCCTGCTTAAATAACTTAGCAACAGTCTCAGTTGGCTGAGCACCTGTCTGAAGCCACTTCTTAGCTGCTTCTTCATCGATCTTTACAACGCTTGGCTCCTGGTTAGGATCATATGTTCCGATCTCCTCGATGAATCTGCCATCTCTTGGAGATCTTGAATCTGCAACGATCACTCTGTAAAAAGGATGCTTCTTGTAACCCATTCTTCTTAATCTGATTTTTACTGCCATTTTGTTTGTTCCTCCTGAAATAAAAATATAAAATGTAAAAATTTATTTAAATCCAAACGGAAGCTTGAATCCACCGTGGCGTTTCTTGCCACCCATCATACCGGACATCTGCTTCATCATTTTCTTGGATTGTTCAAACTGCTTTAAGAAACGGTTGACTTCCGCGATCTGAACACCCGCGCCGTCTGCAATACGTTTCTTTCTGGATGGTGAGATCGGATCTTTCAGGCATCTCTCATTCGGTGTCATGGACTGAATGATTGCCTTTGGCTTCTTGCCTGCATCTTCATCGATCTGCACATTCTTCATCTGACTGGACATTCCAGGCATCATGGAGAGCAGATCTCCGATACCTCCCATTTTCTCAAGCTGATCCATCTGTTCCATAAAGTCATTGAAATCAAAGGATGCTTTCCGGAACTTCTGTTCCATCTCTTTCGCTTTTTCATCATCGATCGCATTCTGTGCTTTCTCGATCAGCGACTCCACATCACCCATTCCCAGGATCCGGCTCGCCATACGGCTTGGATAAAATGATTCCAGGTCTGTCAGCTTCTCGCCCATTCCTGCATACAGGATCGGCTTACCGGTAACAGCCTTAATGGAAAGCGCTGCACCACCTCTGGTGTCACCATCTAACTTCGTTAAGATCACACCATCTATACCAATCTTATCGTTAAATGTCGTTGCAACATTGACAGCATCCTGTCCTGTCATCGCATCAACGGTAAGAACTGTATATGTAACATTAATATTTTCCTTGATCTCCGCAAGCTCATCCATCATATCTTCATCTACATGAAGTCGTCCGGCAGTATCAATAAATACCAGATTCATATGATTCTTTTCTGCATGCAGGATCGCAGCCTTGGCAATATCAAGCGGCTTGTGATTATCTCCCATCGTAAAGACAGGCACACCTACCTTTTCACCATTGATCTGCAGCTGCTTGATCGCAGCCGGTCTGTATACATCACAGGCAACTAACAATGGTTTCTTGCCTTTATTCTTAAACTGATATGCAAGCTTTGCAGCCGTTGTTGTCTTACCGGCACCCTGAAGACCGCACATCATAATAACTGTAATCTCATTTGACGGAAGTAATTTCAGTTCTGTAACATCAGAACCCATCAGCTTATCCATCTCTTCTTTTACAATCTTAATGACCATGTGTCCGGGATTCAGACCCTTAAGGACCTCTTCACCAACAGCTCTGTCACTTACAGCTTTGATAAAAGATTTAACAACCTTGAAGTTTACATCGGCTTCCAGTAAAGCACGCTTTACTTCTTTCATTGCCTCTTTTACATCATCTTCTGTAAGAACACCCTTGCTTCTCAGTTTCTTAAAAACGTTTTGAAGCTTGTCAGATAAACTGTCAAAAGCCATGAATATCTCCCTTCGTTCCTAACACTCATCTACTAAAACTCGTCCAGTATCCGATCCGATAACCGGTCGATCGCTTCTATCTTCGAATTCAGCCTGTCATCCTGATTCTCTTTCATCAGCTCTGAAATACAGTCTTTCATCTTCTCGACCTGTTTTCCCGCTTTCATGAACTTGTCAACAAGCTGTAACTTATCTTCATATTCTTCCAAGATCTTATCGCAGCGCTTAATCATGTCATAGACACCCTGTCTGCTGATCTGATTCATTCTGGCGATCTCCGAATAAGACATATCGTTATTTACCACATCTTCATAAATTGCTTTCTGATGTTCGGTCAGAAGTTCTCCATAAAAATCATATAATAAAGACTGTCTAACTATTTTCTCCATATGATCACCACCTGTAAAGTATTTTTCCTTTACCATGGATTATTCTATACCATGCCTGCATCATTGTCAAGTAAAATATCTTGACAAATTTATTTTTGTCCAAGCATCCTCTGTTTTGCGACTTCCATATCTGCAAGCATCTGTGCTTTTAACTCAGAAACTCCGGAAAATTTCCGCTCTCCACGGATAAAGGATAACAATTCCACAATCAGCTTCTGCTCATAAATGTCCTCATCAAAATCAAAGATATGTGTCTCGATCGTCACCCTGCGGTCCGTGTTCACTGTCGGATTATCTCCGATATTCGTAATCCCATAACAGACCCTGCCGTCCTCCAGATGAATCCTTGATGCATAAACACCTGTCACCGGATAGATCTTTCCATGCTTCGGAAGCAGATTTGCCGTTGGAACCTGGATCGTCCTGCCAAGCTCTCTGCCATGTACTACATGACCGGACAGAAAATAAGGTCTGCCAAGGAAGGTTTCTGCTTCTTCCATTTTTCCCTCACTGATCAGATTTCTGATATAAGTGGAACTTACAATGACATCATGGATCTTTTTCTTTTCTATCACGATCACCTGATAACCGTATTCGTCAGACATCTTCCGCAGAAGCTCCACGTTTCCGCATTTCTTTTTTCCAAATCCATAATCAGTTCCTACAACTACATATCTGGCATGCAACCTTTCTACAAGAATATCCGTCACGAAGGCTTCCGGTTCCATCGATGCAAATGCATCATCAAATGGATATTCTACCAGTACATCGATCCCCATCTGTTCTGCGAGCATACATTTTTCTTCCGAAGTTATGATGCTTTGAAGCTTATCTACATCAAAGATCGAATTTTTACGAATATCAAAAGTAAATACGACTCCGATATATCCATCCTTCTGCAACCGAAGCACCTCGTCAAGCAGCAGCTTGTGCCCCTGATGGAAACCGTCAAATTTGCCAAGCGCAACGACGGAACCTTTTTCTGTATTGATCTGTATATCTTTCTGATTAAAATAATGCTGCATTGTCTTCTATCCTATCATCTATCTGTCTCTGCATTCTTCGGAAACATCTTTACCGGCTGGCAGATGCCCTTTTCCTTTTCATACCGGTATATCGCTACAAAGCTGTCCGTTTCATCATAGACGCGGATACCCGGAACATCTGTAATCATCTCAGGGCTTACAGCTTCCATAAACTGGGAAAGTCTGAGTTTATTACCATTTCTTAACAGCTTTCTTGCATATTCATCTGTACCGATATGAAGCTCCGGATACTCCGGCAGCAACAGTTCTTTCTTCATTACATATGATCCGATCGTTCCCTGATCCCTTGCCTGCTCGATCTCTGCAAGTGTCAGACTGTCTTCAACCTTGAAGTTCTTCACTTCAGTACGAACCAGCTTCTCCATGACCGCTCCGCAGCCAAGCTTTGCTCCGAAATCCCGACATACGCTTCTGATATATGTTCCCTTAGAACAATGTACCGTAAATGTAACACGCGGGAGTGACACATCTTCTATCTTTAATTCAAAGATCGTCACCTCCCTCGGACTCCGTTCGATCTCAATTCCCTGTCTGGCATATTCATAGAGCTTTTTGCCATTTACCTTGATAGCCGAATACATCGGTGGTATCTGACCATAAGTACCGATAAAACTGTTTATCACTTCTACTACTGATGCCTCATCCGGGATCTCCGATGTCTCTGTAAGAACTTTTCCTGTTACATCCTCCGTATCTGTTGTCTTTCCAAGCAACATGACACAGCGGTATGTCTTATCCTTATCGATCAGCATTTCGCTTAATTTGGTTGCCTGTCCAAGACACACCAAAAGCACACCTTCCGCCATCGGATCAAGTGTGCCTGTGTGACCGATCTTCTTCTGTTTTAAAATACCACGAAGCTTGGCTACTACATCAAATGATGTATAACCCTGCTCCTTGTATACATTTAAAAAGCCGTCTAGCATAACTGTTCCTTAATCTCCTCTATCACGCCGGCAAGGATCTCTTTAATATCTCCATTCATACTGAAACCTGCAGCACGAACATGACCACCGCCGCCATGATTGCAGGATATCCTGCTTACATCAACGATATTATTCGACCGAAGTGAAATCTTGTATTCATTCTCTCCTGTCTGATAGATAAATACCGCAGTTTCCGTTCCCTCTGTGATACGAAGCTGATCAACGATCCCATCCGTATCGATCTTGCCTGCACCGATTTTCCGGAAATCCTCTGCCTCAAGCACTGTGCTGATGATCTTGCCATCTGCATACTGCTCTGCCTTTGTCAGGGCAATTCCAAGCAGCTTATTTGCGACAAATGTCTTTTTATAGAAAGTTTCATCTATAATAAATGACGGATTTGCACCCTTTTCGATCAGATCACCTGCTATGCTCATCGCACTCTTGGTTGTATTACTGTGTTTGAATACACCTGTGTCATGTACAATTCCCATATAGAGTGCTTCCGCAGCATTTTTATTGATCTTATCCTGTTCCATCAGCTTATAAAGTGCCTCTGCCGCAGAACATGCTTCTGCATCCACATAGCACACCTCACCAAATCCCGGATTGGAGATATGATGATCAACACACATTGTATGTTTCGCATGTTCAAAGATCGGAAGAAAATCTCCCTGTCTTTCCTTATCACCACAGTCTACTGCGATACACAGATCATAGACCTGATCTGTCGGTGTATGACTGATCTTATCTGCATCATGTAAAAACAGGAAATCCTTGGAGAACTCCTCCAGATAGATCTGCACCTGCTTATCATAATTGCTGATGATATAATTATATAATCCGACCGTTGAGCCTACACAGTCGCCATCCGGACGCACATGTCCGGTTATAGCGATCGTGTCTGCCTGCTCAATCATCGTAAGAAAATCATTCTTCATTTTCTGTCTCATCCTCATCATCTTCGATGTCTTTTACAACATCATCAATCTTTTTGGACATTGTTACACCATATTCGATCGACTGATCCATGATAAATGTGATCTCAGGTGTATTTCTGAGATTAATGGAATGTGCAAGTTCTCTTCTGATAAATCCCATTGCACTGTTCAGTCCTTCCAGTGTGGAGTTTACAGAATCCTGATCTCCAAGGACACTGATATATGCCTTGCAGTATTTCAGATCCGGTGTTACAACTGCCTCTACCACGGATGTCATTGGATTAATGCGGGGATCCTTGATCTCTCTGCTGATGATCCGTGAAAGTTCTCTCTGAACCTCTGCATTAATTCTTGTATTTTTTACACTGTTCTTTCTCATTATTTTCTTGGAACCTCTACCATCTGATATGCTTCAATCTGATCTTCTACCTGAATGTCATTAAAGTTCTCAAGAACAATACCACATTCAAATCCTGCCTTAACTTCTTTCACATCATCTTTAAATCTCTTTAAGGAAGCCATCTTGCCTTCATAGATCAGATTTCCTTCACGTGTTATTCTTACACTGCAATTCCGGTTAATAATACCATCTAATACATAAGAACCTGCGATCATACCAACACCGGAAGCCTTGTAGGTCTGTCTGATCTCTGCATGACCAATTACCTGTTCTTCAAAGACAGGATCTAACATACCCTTCATTGCTGACTCAATATCTTCAATCGCATTGTAGATGACTCTGTATAACCGAACATCTACGCCCTCTGTCTCTGCTGTCTCTTTTGCTCTTGCATCCGGGCGGATATTGAAACCGATTACGATCGCATTGGATGCAGATGCCAGAATGATATCCGATTCGTTGATCGCACCAACACCGGAATGGATACATTTTACTGCTACTTCATCATTTGAAAGTTTTAACAGACTCTGCTTTACAGCTTCTACAGAACCCTGTACATCCGCCTTGATAATGATATTCAGCTCTTTGACATTACCTGCCTGGATCTGGCTGTACAGATCATCCAGTGACATTCTGGATTTCGTCTCTGCAAGCATCTTCACTCTGCTCTGTGAAATGTATGTCTCGGAAATCTGTCTTGCTTCCTTTTCATTATCAACTGCCATGAAGATCTCACCGGCTGACGGAACTGTATCCAGACCAAGGATCTGCACCGGTGTAGACGGAGTTGCTTCCGTTACACGGACACCCTTGGAGTTGTGCATTGCACGAACCTTACCATGTGAAGATCCAACTGCAAGATAATCGCCTACATGAAGTGTACCTTTCTGCACTAACATAGTTGCAACAGGACCACGGCCTTTATCAAGCTCTGCTTCGATTACGATACCACGGGCATTTCTGTTTGGATTTGCCTTTAACTCAAGAACCTCTGCGGTCAACAGGATCATCTCAAGCAGGTTATCCAGTCCTTCACCTGTATGCGCGGAAACCGGGCAGAAGATCGTTGATCCGCCCCAGTCCTCAGGGATCAGTTCATATTCTGTAAGTTCCTGCTTTACACGTTCAATATTTGCACTCGGCTTATCAATCTTATTGATTGCAACAATGATCTCGATGCCGGCTGCCTTTGCATGATTGATTGCTTCGATCGTCTGTGGCATAACACCATCATCAGCTGCTACAACAAGGATTGCAATATCAGTAGACTGTGCACCACGCATACGCATAGCTGTGAATGCTTCATGTCCAGGTGTATCTAAGAATGTAATTGTCTGTCCATTAATCTCTACTACAGATGCACCGATCGCCTGTGTGATACCACCGGCCTCGCCTGATGTTACATTTGTCTTACGGATTGCATCCAGAAGGGATGTTTTACCGTGGTCAACATGACCCATAACACAGACTACAGGAGGTCTCGAAACCATATCCTTCTCGTCTTCTTCGTCCTCTTTTAAGAGTTCTTCGATCACATCAACTTTTTCTTCCTCTTCAGCGATACAGTTATATTCCAGTGCGATCTCTGCAGCTGTCTCAAAGTCTAACTCTGAATTAACATTGTACATCTTACCTGCAAGGAACAGCTTCTTGATCAGTGCATTTACAGGCTCCTTGATAATGTCTGCAAGTTCTTTGATCGTGACAACTTCTGGAAGCGTGATCGTACGGATTGTCTCTTTATCCTCTGCCTGCTGCTGCGGCTGCTGTGGCTGATGATGTTTATTTCTGACATTTTTAGCCAGTCTGCTGATATCTGCCTCAACCTCCTCCGGTGATCTTCTGTTGCCCTTACGCGGTTTATTCTTATCTCTGTTATAATTGTCTCTGTTCTGGCTCTTTAAATCCTTGCCAGGCATCTCTTTTGCTTCAAAATCCTTTCGGGTATTTGCTCTTGGACTTCTTCTCTGGTTGTTATTATCATCCTCTTCATCCTTGCCAAATCCCATCGATGTATTATTTCTGTTATTGTTAAAACGATTATTTCTGTTATCCGGTCTGTCACCAAACTTTGGCTTGTCAAAACCGCCCTGACGATCTCCATTACCTGAAAATCTGCCACGATCCTGACCACCACGGCCATTGTTTGAGAATCTGCCCCTGTCCTGACCATTTCTGTCATTATTATATCTTGGTCTGTCAGAATTATTTCTGTCACCGGAATTGTTGTATCTTGGTCTGTCAGCGTTATTCCTGTCACCCGAATTATTAAATCTCGGTCTGTCGGAATTGTTTCTGTCAGCACCATTCCTATCATTGTTATATCTTGGTCTGTCAGAATTATTTCTGTCACTGTTTGTAAATCTTACACGGTCACCATTATTTCTGTCATTGTTATATCTTGATCTGTCATTTCCCTGCTTGTCGCCAAATCTTGTCTTATCAGAATTCATACGCTCACTATTATTAAATCTTACTCTCTCGTTATTTTGTCTGTCGGAATTGTTTCTGTTTCTGTCATCTCTGACAAATCTCGTATGTCCCTCATCTTTACTCTGTTTCGGCTTATTTGCTTCCCCTGCAGCCGGGCGGACATTTTTCACAACCGCTTTCTTCGGTTCTTCCTTTACAGGAATCTCTTTCTGCACTTTTTCCGGTGTCGTCTTTACAGCCTTCACTTCCGGTTTCTTTTCCGGTGCAGTTTTTGCTACCGGTGTCTCTGCTTTCTTCGCTGCTCCACATGCCTTCTTAACGATATTGATCATGTTATCATCAACAGCCGACATATGGCTCTTGATCTCGATACCGTTCTTACCAAGGATTGCTTTGATTTCATTGTTACTTATATTCAGCTCTTTTGCCAATTCGTGTACTCTCAGTTTCGTCAAAAGTTACACCTCCATATTTTCACTCAAACTCATGTATTTTATGATCTGATTCGCAAATCCTTCATCTAAGATCGCGATCGACGTCCGAAATTCTTTTCCAACAAATTTACCCAGACTGTCTTTATCCCCAAATTCAAAATATGGAATCTCATAAAATTTACATTTTTGATCAAACAGTTTCTTCGTATTATGGGCTGCATCACATGCCACGATCACGGCACATGCACTTCCATTCTTTACGGCTTTTTCTACTGAAAAGTTTCCACTCACCAGCCTTCCAGCCTTTGCACATAAGGAAATCATGGAATAAATCTTTTTACTGTTCAATTGCCTCTAACTCCTTATTCAGTTTCTCATAAACCTCTTTCGGAATCTGCATCTTGAATGAGCGTTCCAGAGATTTACTCTTCATAGCTTTTTTCAGGCATTCTGCCTTGCGGCATATATATGCCCCCCGTCCATTCATCTTGCCGGTCAGATCGATCGCGAAATTATTCTCATTATCCTTCACGATACGGATGAGCTCTTTTTTCGGCATCATCTCATTACAACCAAGGCACTGTCTGAGCGGTATCTTCTTTGCCATAACATCACTTCCTATGCTTCTATATTTATCTCCATTCTAACCATCATAATCGGTCAGGACTTTATTTTACTCTTCGTTTTCCTTTACTTCTGTTCCTTCTGCGTCCTGCTGTTCCAGAGATTCTTCATAAGAACCATCAACGATATCATCAATATTGTCAAATGTTTCTTCCTGCTCTGAATCCCCGTAGTCACCATTGTCTTCTGAGAAATATCCCATCTCTTCTGCCTGTGACTCACTCTTGATATCGATCTTATATCCGGTCAGTTTTGCCGCAAGTCTTGCATTCTGTCCTTTCTTACCGATTGCAAGTGACAACTGGTAATCCGGCACAACAACAAACGCACTCTTTTCTTTCAGATCCACATCAACTGCGATAACCTCAGATGGACTTAATGCATTCTTAATGAAGATTGCAGGATTCTCATCCCAGCAGATGATATCGATCTTCTCGCCGTTCAGATCTTCTACCACATTATTAACACGGCTTCCGTTTACACCTACACATGCGCCTACCGGATCTACATTCTCATCATGAGAGTAAACAGCAATCTTGGATCTGGAACCAGCCTCGCGGCAGGAGCTCTTGATCTCTACTGTACCATCTGCGATCTCTGTTACTTCCTTTTCAAATAAACGCTTTACCAGATCAGGATGCGTTCTGGATACTGTGATCTTAGGTCCTCTGGAACCTTTCTTTACTTCTGTTACATATAACTTGATACGGTCGCCTCTTTTATATACCTCTCCAGGAATCATCTCTGACTCCTTTAAGATTGCTTCTGTCTTGTCATCCAGGCTGACATTAATGTTATTTCCAACATATCTCTGAACGATACCTGTAATGATATCTTTCTCTTTTGTATAGAAATGATCATAAATCGCATCTCTTTCGCTCTCATTGATTGCCTGAACGATTACATTTCTTGCTCTCTGTGCTGCAATTCTTCCAAAATCCTTCGTAGTGATCTCAATGTTGATGATATCTCCAAGATCATACTTTGGATTTATCATCTTTGCCTTTTCCACTGAGATCTGTGTTGCAGGTCTTTCAACTTCTTCCACAACTTCTTTCTTTGCATATACATGAAACTCACCGGTCTCGCGATCCATAACAACATCGATATTCTCATCGGTATCAAAATCCTTTTTGCATGCTGCCTTTAAGGATCTTTCGATCGCATCCAGCAGAATATCCTTGCTGATATTCTTCTCCTTTTCTAATTGATTTAATGCTTCGATAATTTCTGACACTTTTTTATCCTCCCGCTTTTTTATTAATATACAAATGCAAGTCTTATCATCGATATATCTTTTCTTGCAATCTTCAGTTCTTTCTCATCTTCTGTCAAAATGGTAACTGTTTCCTCATCGTACGCTGTAAGTTCACCTTCAAAATCTTTGCAATTATCGATCTTGGTGTATGTCTTGATCTCTACGATCTTGCCAATACTCCGTTTAAAGTCGTTTTCATTCTTTAATGGTCTTGTAAGTCCAGGAGAGCTGACCTCCAGAATATAGGCATCCTTAATGAAATCATCTGCATCCAGCAGATCACTCATGGCTCTGTTCACGATCTCGCAATCTCCGATCGTTATTCCGCCTTCCTTATCTGCATAGATCCGCAGATAATAATCACTGCCTTCTTTTACATATTCCACATCAACCAGTTCAAGGTTATTTGCTTCAATGATCGGCAGAACCATCTCTGTTGCTTTTGCTTCAATATCTGTTTTCTTCGTAGCAATACCACCTTTCTACAAAAACTAAGAGTGGGTCAAAACCCACTCTTAATAGTTACCATAATCTTACTAAAACAAAATTATAACACGTTATATAGAAAATGCAAGTATTTTTTATCGCATACCCTTTGCTCTAAGCTCATCTTCTTTTGCATAGCGATCCAGGATCTTATTCGCCTTTCTGTCATCGATCATATACTTGTTGCTGATTGCCTGTTTGATGATCTCATCCAATGCCATTTCTCTTAAATAAGCATCCTTTATATTGATCGATGCGATCTCTCTGTATGCTCCCATCTTTCTTGTCAGAGTCCCATATTCGTAAGGGATCAGCTTCTCGATCATATTGCGGATCTCCTTTGCTACATTTGAGCTGTAGCCTCCTGTCGTAACACCGATCACCAGATCCTCACGCATAACGATTCCCGGGAACAGGAAGCTGCTGACCTCCTTGTTGTCTGCCACATTGACCGGAATGTTATGCTCGTTGCAGTATTTACCGATCTTCACATTTACATCATCACGCTTGGTCGCTGCAATTACCATATCCGCTGTATCAAGTGCATCTAATGTCATATTTGATTCATGTACACTGATTCCCGGTACCTCCTTGATCTCATCGCAGATCCTTGGTGCTATAACCGCGATCTTACAGTCAAACTTTACCAGAGAGTTAATCTTTCGAAGTGCAGTCTTTCCTCCACCGAGTACGATTACTTTTTTGTTTTCCAGATTAATAAACATTGGAAAATATGCCATAGTGAAACCTCCTGTCGTTCCTTTTTATTTCCTTTTTCCTTATAACCCATGGTCTGAAATAGAACTTTATTTCATATAATAAACAGATTATAATTCAGGATTACAAAAATGGCAAATGGAAACAATAACGGAACATTAAAAATCAGGATCATCTCGGGACAGACTGCATACCCGATAACCGATGCAGTCGTTTCTGTCGCATCAACCGGAAACCCGGATGAAATTATAGAGGAACTGCAAACAGACAGTGACGGCATCATAGACGGCATCACCCTTGATACCCCTCCACTGGAATACAGTATGACACCATCTGATAACCAGCCATACTCCGAATACAATCTGAAGATCAATGCTCCCGGATTTGAATCACGAATTATCTCCGGTGTCCAGATGTTTACCGATGAACAGGGAATCCAGACCATTGAACTGCGCGCTTCCGATACGGACGAATCAACCTACAATCCAACCGTGATCGGTGCACATACTCTCTGGGAAGAATACCCGCCAAAGATCGCCGAGGATGAGATAAAAACAGTTGCAGAGACAGGCGAGATCGTCTTAAGCCGTGTTGTGATCCCTGAAACCATCGTTGTCCATGACGGAGCCCCTTCCGATCCTACTGCAATCGACTACTATGTTCCTTATAAAGACTACATAAAAAATGTCGCATCAAATGAGATCTACTCCACCTGGCCGGATGCTTCCCTGCGTGCAAATATCCTTGCGATCATGTCCTTCACCTTAAACCGTGTCTATACGGAATGGTATCGTGGAAAAGGCTATGATTTCACGATCACATCATCTACCGCCTACGATCAGAAATGGATCTATAATAAAACCATATATGAAAATATCTCCCAGATTGTAGATGAACAGTTTGCCAATTATCTTTCAAGACCGGGTGTTACCCAACCACTCTTTACGCAGTACTGTGACGGCAAACGTGTCTCCTGTCCAAACTGGATGACACAGTGGGGTTCCAAAAATCTGGCTGATCAGGGGCTGTCCGCGATTGAGATTCTGCGCTATTACTATGGAGATTCCATCTATATCAACTCTGCCGAAACCATTGCCGGTATTCCATCCTCTTATCCGGGCTATGATCTGTCGATCGGTGCAACCGGTGATAAGGTTCGCCAGCTTCAGGAACAGTTAAACCGTATAGCAAGAAATTATCCGTCCATTCCAACCGTTACCGCCGATGGCATCTATGGCCCGGCTACTGCCGATGCAGTCAGACGCTTCCAGCAGATCTTCGACCTGCCCGCTACCGGTGTCACCGACTACTCCACCTGGTACAAAGTCTCCCAGATCTACGTTGGCGTCACCAAGATAGCCGAGAATATCTGATTACCGGACGACAGAGAACCCTGCCATACCCTTTATTCCGCAGAACACTCGCGTTCTATTTTTCACGTAACGGTACTAAACTCCTCACCTTCGGTGACTCGTTAAGGACCGACGTGAAAAAAGGTCTGCTTCATAAAGGTATGCAGGATTCCCTGTCTGTCTATGATAAGATATTCTTCTACTTTAATACGGGATTTCACAGACAGATCAAAAGTGCGTTGTTGCTTTTATATAATGGTATCTTGCTTTCATATCGTAAAAGATCGTATCTGGTTGTTCAGCAATCACTTTACCTTATAATTAAAATGAGAACTGATATTACTATTATGAAGCAAGCCTGCCTGAGCGTTGGTACTTAGGCTGCGTCTTTTGCAGCCTTATGTACCACTACGTCGAAGGTAGAGCGAAAGCGTCTTGCGGAATAATATGTAATATCGGCTCTCATTTAATTGTCAATGCATCCCTCTTGCTGAACAACCAGATACGATCTTATATAAGTGATCAAAGCAAACCACTATCGTATAAAGCAACAACGCACTTTTGATCGTCCCTCTTAATATGTATCGTGGTCGTCGTAATCGTCGAAATCATCGCGGTCGTGATCCATGAACTCCCGGCTGGAAACCTTCCTTTTGGTACGTTCATCCTCTACCATATTCGACAGCATTTCCTTGACCTCTCTGGACTTCTTAATGTTCCGGATCTCAAAATCTCCCATTGTCTTATCGGCGGAACAACATTTGATCGTGCCAAGTCCACACATTCTCTGCCATAATTTACGTTCCAGCGAAATATCCATGATACGGTAAAGCCGTACTTCGTCTTCTTTCACACTGAAGAACCCCGTACTGATAAATAACCGATCCTCTGATAAACTGTACTTTGTAAATGACCATGGCAATCCGAAAAATATTCGTTTGCGATCTTTCCATATAATCTCTGCCATTTCAAAACCTCCCATTGTTTTTTATAAATCTGTCAAAATACTAACACACCTCCCGCCAAAGTTCAACAAATGGATTCTGCCATCCGGCAGTTTTCAGATTTACGATTGCAACCTTTCCTCTTTTCCTGTAAACTAGAGGCATGTATTTTATTGCAATCCGTTGTTTATGGCAGGGAGGTAAAAGCTTTATATGCTTAATATAGAAATTACTGAAACAAAAAATTTTGTAAAAAAGCTTCTGATGGAGCCGGTCTTTGATACATTTTTACTGGTGGAAGCCTATGTCCGTTCCGATGTCTCTTATACGATCGACGGCAGACTGAATCCATCTTTTTTTGATACGGAAGAACTGAAGGAAATGACCTCAAAGACTTACACGACATGGGGCGCTGCCAGACACCATATCTTCAATGTCATCAAAGGCAATAAACTCCCATTAAACTTCAAGATCGTACTGATCTTATCGGATGCGAACATTAACCGGATCATTGAACAGAACCACCTTAATCTCACCACATCCGATATAGCAAATCTGTCTTTAAATATCTACTTTGATGGAGAAAAGATCACACTTACAACGATGGCATCCATGAATATCTTCTCTATGGATAAGACACTTGCAACTATCTGGGATACAAATATATCTGCTTTCTTTAAGCAGAATCAGATCGTTTAACCACTGGGCAGCCTGCATTTCTAAATAAACCATAAAATATTTATGAATTATTAGCACTCAATACATTCGAGTGCTAATTTTGTCTTGACTTCTCTTTTTTTCTGATTTATGATACCAAGTAGTGATAACACAGAACAAACGGAAACAGTTATACATCACATTATGCGTATATTGTTAATTATTATCCATGTTTGTTCCGACGATTAGAATAAAACAGAATTTTTATAAGGAGATGCAATTTTATGAAAAAAGGAAGTTTATCAATTAACAGTGAAAACATTTTCCCCGTCATCAAGAAATGGTTGTATTCTGACCACGATATCTTTGTCAGGGAATTAATCTCAAATGGCTGCGATGCCGTAACAAAATTAAAGAAATTATCCCTGATGGGTGAATTTGACGAACCTGACGAACCATATCGTATCGATGTGATCGCAAGTCCGGACAACAAAACCTTACAGTTTATCGATAATGGTATCGGCATGACTGCTGAAGAAGTCGAAAAGTATATTAACCAGATCGCATTTTCCGGTGCTGCTGCTTTCCTTGAACAGTACAAGGACAAGGCAACAGAGGAACAGATTATCGGTCATTTCGGACTTGGCTTCTACTCCGCATTCATGGTTGCTGATAAAGTAACGATTGAAACCCTTTCCTACAAACCGGGTGCAGAACCTGTATACTGGGAATGTGAGAACGGTACTGAATTCTCCATGGATAAAGGTGATAAAGAGACCAGAGGTACTGTTATCACACTGTATCTGAATGAAGACAGCTATGAATTTGCAAATGAATACCGTATCAAAGAAGTAATCGACAAATACTGCTCTTTCATGCCTGTAGAGATCTACTTTACAAATGCTGATACCCCTGTAAAAGAGGAAGAAGAAAAGGCATCCGAAGCTGAAACATCAGAAGATACTTCTGCTGAATCAGGTGAAACAAAGGATGATGCTGAAAAGAAAGAAAAAGAAGCACCAAAGCCTTTAAATACAACAACTCCTCTCTGGACCAAGCACCCAAATGACTGTACAGACGATGAATACAAAGACTTCTATCACAAGGTATTCCACGATTACAAAGATCCTTTATTCTGGATTCATTTGAACATGGACTATCCATTTAACCTGAAAGGAATCCTGTACTTCCCTAAGATCAATACCCAGTACGATAATCTGGAAGGAACGATCAAGCTGTATAACAATCAGGTATTCGTGGCTGATAACATCAAAGAAGTTATCCCTGAATTCCTGATGCTGTTAAAGGGTACGATTGATTGTCCGGATCTTCCACTGAATGTATCCAGAAGTGCTCTTCAGAATGATGGATTTGTTAAGAAGATATCCGATTATATTACAAAGAAGGTTGCCGATAAATTATCCGGTATGTATAAAGTCCACAGAGAAGATTATGAGAAATACTGGGATGATATCAACCCGTTTATCAAATTCGGCTGCTTAAAGGATGAAAAATTCCTAGAGAAGATGAAAGATTTCTGCATCTATAAGAATCTGGAAGGCAAATATCTGACTCTGCCGGAATATCTGGAAGCAGGAAAAGAAAAATACGAAAACAAAGTCTTCTATGTTACTGACGAAGTTGCTCAGTCACAGTACATTAACATGTTCAAGGAAGAAGGCATGGATGCTCTGATCATGACCCAGACCATCGACAGCCCATTTATCACACTTCTGGAACAGAAAAATGAAAATGTACACTTCTACAGAATCGACGCAGATCTGTCCGATAACTTTGTAGATGAAGCATTATCAGAAGAAACAGCAAAGGACTATACCGACAAGCTGACTGAGATCTTCAAGAAAGCACTGGATGTTGAAAATATCACGATCAAGGTAGAAGCATTAAAGAATAAGGATTTATCTTCTATGCTTACCTTATCCGAAGAATCCAGACGTATGCAGGAAATGATGAAGATGTATGGTATGGCTGGTATGGGTATGGATCCTTCCATGTTCGGTGGCAAGGGCGAAACACTGGTATTAAATGCCAACAACAATCTGGTCAAATATGTCCTTGACAACCCGGATGGCGAGAACACTCCTACCATCTGCTGTCAGTTATATGATCTGGCTGTCCTTGCAAACAGACCATTATCTGCCGATGCCATGACCAAGTTCGTAGCAAGAAGCAACGAGATCTTAAACATTCTGGCAAAATAATGCCATTTAACTAAAATATAAATACAGGGATTGCCCCTATACAGACCATAAGCCCCATTATAAATGACTCGTTACGGTTTCTGTTCAATGCATATGCCTGATTCGTAAATACTCCTGCGCTAACTCGCCAACTAAACGTTGGCTCAGACAAGCGCTCGTATTTACTGGCAATATGCATTTCACGACGAAACCTTCGCTGATGTCATATTATAATGGGGCTTATGGTCTGTATAGGGACAATCCCTGTGTTTTTTGTATAATTATGTGAATGGTATTATTTTGCCAGAATCTCAATTCCGTGCTCGGTCATAAGAAGGGTGTATTCCCACTGGGCAGATGGCTTGCCATCATCTGTACGGATCGTCCAGCCATCGTCAGCATCCTGCCATACGTCAGGCACACCAAGATTGATCATTGGCTCGATCGTAAATGTCATGCTTGGAGCAATCACATAATCCTTACCCGGCTGTCCGATATGGCTGACATACGGATCTTCATGGATATCAAGTCCCACACCATGTCCACCGATCTCACGGACAACAGAATAGCCCTGCTCTTTGGCAAATGAATTGATCGCATAACCGATATCACCGATCGTTGAATAAGGCTTACATACTTCTACACCAAGATCCAGTGCTTTCTTTGTATCCTCTACCAGCTTCTTCCAGACCGGATCTACATCTCCGATCATGAACATTCTGGATGAATCACCAAAATATCCATTATATTTCGTTGTACAGTCAATGTTAACAATATCTCCGTTTTTCAGGATCGTTTCTTCATCCGGAATACCATGACACACCACATCATTGATCGAGATACATACACTCTTTGGATATCCTTCATATCCCAGACAGGCAGGTATTGCATTGATTGATTTTGTATATTCATAGATTCTTCGATCCAACTCGCCTGTGGATACTCCCTCTTTTACAAATGGAGTAATAAAATCAAGTACTTCTGTATTCACCTTGGAAGCCTCACGGATTCCCTCGATCTGTTCCGGTGAACGCATCATTTTTCTCGTCGGGATCTTATATCCCTGCAGCTTCATTTCTTCCAGTTTGCTGTCGATGTTCAAATGGCAGGATTTGTATTTCTTCCCACTTCCGCACCAGCAGATATCATTTCTTCCTAGTTTCATTTTTCTACCAACCGTTTCTACTTTACGCCATAAATGTCATAATAAGCATCGATCGCAGCCTTTAACTTATCATCGATTATGACTTTTCCCTTATATTCTTTATTATATAAATGCTCTACAACCTCTGCCATAGTAACGATAGCAGTTGTCTGGATGCCATATTCTTCCTGAATCTCTGTCAGTGCACTCTTCTTGCCCTGTCCACGTTCCATACGGTCAACAGAAACAACAAGACCCATAACATCTACATCTCCCTGTGCCTTGATGATCGGCATAGTTTCCTGGATTGATGTTCCGGCTGTTGTTACATCTTCAATGATAACGACCTTATCGCCATCTGTGATAGGACTTCCAAGTAAGATTCCCTTATCACCATGATCCTTGATCTCTTTTCTGTTTGAGCAGTATTTGATGTCTTCATCGTACATCTCTGCGATTGACATGGTAGTTGCTACTGAAAGCGGAATTCCCTTGTATGCAGGTCCAAACAATACATCAAAATCAAGACCAAACGCACTGTTGATTGCTTCCGCATAGAACTCACCCAGTCTCTTTAACTGTGCTCCTGTTCTATAAAATCCGGTATTTACAAAGAAAGGTGTCTTTCTTCCGCTCTTTGTTGTAAAATCTCCAAATTTTAATACATTACAATCGATCATAAATTCAATGAATTCCTGTTTGTACTGTTCCATTTTTCTTTCATTCCTCCTTGATTTCAGACCATCTGCGCACCCACTGGTTAGACATTTCGAACTCATTCTATCACAAATGCTTTCATAACACAAATGGTTAATTTTTTCTGTTCCATTTATCGTCTAATTGTTGTACAATAGCCAAAGGTCTATTTTTTTCGACATACCCTTAGAACAATTCCGTCCTATATTACCATATTTATGAAAAAATATATACATTAGAAAGGAAATTTTATCAATATGAAGAAAAAAACTGCACTTTTTCTCTGCCTGATCCTTCTTATTTCCACTATTGAAACATGCTGCAGCAGTAAAAAAAATGACATTCGGTTCGGTGCGGCGAATATCGGTGGTATTTATTACACCTTTGCAAATGCATACGCCGGACTAATCAATAAGGATATCCCTGATTACAACATCGAAGTAAAAAAAACTGCCGGCTCTGCGGCAAATCTCCGATTACTCGCTGACGGCTATATCGAACTCTGTATTGCGCAAAATGATATGATCAATGATGCTGTAAACGGCACAGGTGCATTTGAAGGAAAAACTATCAGTGGATACTCCGCTATCGCATCCTTATACCCTGAAGCATGTCAGATCATCGTCCGTAAGGATTCCAATATTTACTCTCTCGATGACCTGACCGGAAAGACAGTCAGCATCGGAGCATCGGATTCCGGTACGGAACGAAATGCAAAACAGATCCTTGAGATTGCCGGTCTGAATAACGATCTGGTCAAAACCACAAACCTCGACTACATCAAAGCTGCAGACAGTCTTGCTTCCGGTGATATCGATGCATTCTTTGTTACCGCAGGTATCCAGACCACGGTCATTGAAGAATTAACAAGAACCTGTGATATCCGTCTGGTCGGACTGAACGACAGTTGTAAGAACAAACTGTTATCCGCCTATTCGTATTATTCAGATTTTACGATTCCGGCAAATACCTACTTCGGGCAGACCGAGGATGTTTCAACGGTCTGTGTGCAGGCTGTCCTCCTTGCAAACAACGATCTGGCAAAGGGCATCGTACAAGATCTTACAAAGCTGCTGTTTGAACATGCAAATGATCTGCAATATTCGCTTTCGATCGATATGCAGTTAAACGAACAGACAGCCACAAAAGGCATCACGATCCCATTTCACAAGGGGGCTGCTGCTTACTATAAAGAAAAAGGAATTACAGTCGACATACGATAATTTCTTCAATAGAAAGGGTAATTATGAAAATTCAATTAGATATGTATCAGACACTTGCGATTGCCGTTCTTGTGCTGATGCTTGGAACATTTTTGAAAAAAAGGATCTTCTTTCTTGAAAAATTCTGTATACCATCTCCTGTTATCGGAGGACTCCTATTCGCAATTTTCACCTGTATCTGTTACGGTACAGGACTGGCAGAATTTTCCTTTGACGATACCTTACGGGAAGTCTGTATGGTCTTCTTCTTTACTTCCGTTGGTTTTCAGGCAAATCTGAAAGTCTTAAAAAGCGGAGGCAGATCTCTGGCAGTCTTTTTAGGGCTTGTTATTGCTCTGATCGTACTTCAGAACCTGCTTGCTGTTGGCATGTCCAAGCTGCTCGGACTTGATCCGCTGATCGGTATGTGTACCGGTTCGATCCCGATGGTCGGCGGACACGGAACTGCAGGTGCCTTTGGCCCGGTTCTGGAAGACTTTGACATCTCCGGTGCAACCACG
>ERZ808240.1509-NODE-1509-length-28526-cov-23.356398_pt1 | contig 28526 bp, 13 predicted proteins | sample MGYA00521084_ERZ808240 | MGnify/ENA primary metagenome ERZ808240 (study PRJEB31516, sample SAMN03275571) | gut metagenome | biome: mammalia-associated habitat; material: feces | host: Papio cynocephalus | place: Kenya | collected 2012-08-06 ... | reverse complement strand
GCATTCTCGTACCGAGTTTCCTGCAGTTGGTTGCAAGATTTAGAAAAGCCTGAAAAATGTCTTTTAGGGCATTAATACTTTAAAACCAGCAGATAATGACAAAGACTTTATTCTTCATTTTTTTGTCTTTCTATACCTCATGTTGCATGGGTGGAAACACAATTACTATAGCTAAGCAACCGACTCTTGACGACTTGGATAAAGTTATCAGTACCAGTAAGGAATATACCAAAAAGTATGAGCAGGAAGTAGGAATACTTAAGAGTAAGTATGTTCATGCAAAAAGTGCACAAGATAAGTTAGCTGCTTCTCGTGATCTATTTACTAAATACAAGTCATTCAAGTTAGATTCTGCATATACTTATGCTGAACGAAAGCTACATTATGCCAAGATGCTTCATAATTACGAGGATAGTGTCTATTCAGAATTGGATATTGCTGACATTTTTAATAAGACAGGCAATTATGTTGAGTCGTATAAGATTTTGTCTGGGTTGGAACATAAACCGATGTCTGCCAATATGCGCAAGTATTATTTTAGCTTGTATGGAAATCTGTATGAAGGTCTCCGTGAGACTTCCATTACAGCTTATCAGCGTACAGAGAATGAGCGGAAAAGAATTATGTTTCGAGACTCGTTGAAAAACATGAAGGATAAGCAGTCAGATTGGGATAAGGCAGAGTTCCTTTGTAGTCAGAATAAATATACTGATGCGTTGCATTGTCTTTTTGATTCTTACAAGAATTTGTCCTATGAAGATCGTGAAATGGGATATGTGGCTTTTGCCATTTCTGATATTTATCGTCAAATTAATGAGACAGATAAAGAAAAACAATATCTGATTATTTCTGCTATAGCAGACTTGAAGAATAATGTGAAAGAATATATATCCTTGCGTCGTTTAGCAACTTTGCTTTATGAAGAAGGAGATGTGAAGCGTGCTTATCGTTATATGCGAAAGTCTATGGAGGATGCAACATTTTGCAATGCACGCCTTCGTATCATTGAGATATCTGATGCCTTGCCGATTATCGACAAGGCCTATGAGTCGATGCAGAAAACAGAGCAAGAGAATATTCTCTATGGTTTTTCTTTAGTAAGTATATTGGTTGTAATGCTCTGTTTTATGATGTATTTTACTCGAAAACAATTAAAGAAGATAGCGCAGGCTCGTCGTGCTTTGGAAACTTCAAATAAGAGTCTGAATGATATGAATTTACAATTGAATTCCCTGAATTCTCAGCTCTCTTTGGCTAATAGCAAATTGAATGATACTAACGCAACTTTGCAAGATACTAATCTTTCGCTTTTTGAGAGTAATAAGATCAAGAACATCTATATTATGGAGTTTATGAATAAATGTTCGGCTTATATTGATAAGTTGGAAGATTATCGCCGTTCTCTCAATAAACTGGCTGCTGCAGGAAAGATTCAGGAACTTTATAAGCAGCTTAAATCAAATGCGCTTGTTGAACAAGAAATAGAGGAGTTTTTTGAGGATTTTGATCGTATTTTCCTTAAAATCTTCCCTAACTTTGTTATTTCTTTCAATGGCTTGATGAAGCAAGAGGAGTTGATAGAACCAAAGAAACCAGGTAGATTGAATACGGAATTGAGAATCTATGCCTTGATACGTCTTGGTTTTGGTGAGAACGAGAAGATTGCAGCATTCTTGAGATGCTCTCGGCAAACCGTGTATTCATATCGTTCACGTATAAGATTGCGTTCGCTCTTTCCTGATGATTTTGAAGAACGAGTAGTCAAAATTGATTAATTTTTCTTTAATTATTACCTAAAATCCGTTGTATATACCTTGTATTTTTCTTGTGTGCATATTTTTGTAATGTATTGATAATTAGTACTTATATAGGTTTTTATATTTGTATTTTTACTGAATGACATTATAACTTATTAATAAAAGTTCTATCTTTGCTACCGTAAAAGCCAAGATCTACTTTTTTAATAGAGTGGTTAAACATCTTTTAAAAAAGAAATATTAATATCTAAAAATAATTATAACCTATTTATTAACATGAATGTAAGACAGACGTTTTTATGCTCGTTATTGCTGATGCCTGGTGTTGGTAATGGCGTAACAACCATATCTGCAGCATTGCCTAATGTTGTTCAGCAGCAACAAAAAGGAATTAAGGCAAGTGGTACAGTTGTCGACAATGAGAACAATCCTTTGATAGGCGCCACAGTCACTGTTAAGGGAACCAAGACGATTGCTATTACCGATATGGATGGACACTTCTATATCGATGTACCTAACAAGAACAGTGTTTTGGTTTTCAACTATCTCGGTTTTAAACCTCAAGAGGTAAAGGTAGGATCTGATATTAACTTTAATATCCAATTGAAAGAAGATGCGGTAAGTACCGATGAGGTTGTTGTCGTAGGTTATGGTAACCAGAAAAAGCTTTCGGTGATAGGCTCTATTCAGACAATTGATCCAGAAAATCTCCAGATGGGTTCTTCTCGTTCAATGAGTAATAACTTAGCTGGTCAATTGGCTGGTGTTATTGCATATCAACCTTCTGGCGAACCAGGTTATGACAACTCGCAGTTCTGGATTCGCGGTATTTCAACTTTTGGTGCAGGCGGTAGTTCTCCATTAGTGTTGGTAGATGGTGTAGAGCGTAGCTTGAACGATATTGATCCAGCAGAAATTGAGTCATTCTCTGTATTGAAGGATGCTTCTGCAAGTGCCATGTATGGTGTACGTGGTGCCAATGGTGTCATTATCATTAATACCAAGCGTGGCTCTGTAGCTAAACCTTCTATTGACTTCAGGTTTGAACAGGCAATTACGAAACCTACAAAATTGCCCGAATTCATCGGAGCAGCTGAATATATGACGTTACTTAATAATTTATGTTCTGATCCCAGTAAGAGAATGTTTACCAAGGATCAAATCATGAAAACATATACTGGTTATGATAAAGATCTTTATCCTGATGTAGACTGGATAGATGCTATTACTAAGGACTATGCCACTTCTACCCGAGGTAACATGACAGTCTCTGGTGGAACTAATATATTAAGGTATTCATTGACAGCTTCAGTCTATCACGAGACGGGCATTATGGAGACAGATGATACTTTGCCTTACGATACAGGCTCAAAACTAACACGCTTTAATATGCGTGCCAATGTCGATCTCGATTTGACTAAAACCACCTTGCTTCGTTTCAATGTGGGTGGATATCTGCAGAATTTGCGCAAGTCGAATAGTAGTACCGACAATGTGTTTACTCATGCATTCGAAACCCCACCTTTTGTGCATCCTGCCATTTATTCAGATGGCACAATTCCTATTGCCAGTGCCAATCGTTTTAATCCTTGGGCAGAGAGTACACAGCAAGGTTATTATAGAGGAACACGAAGTAAGTTGGAGTCTCTCTTCCAATTGGAACAAAACTTGAAAATGATAACACCTGGCTTGAAGTTCAAGGCAACCTTTGCTTTTGATACCTATAACGAGAACTTTGTAACTCGTGGAAAGACCCCTACCTATTATGGTGTAGCAAAGTCGCGAGGTGATGAGGGTGAGCTGATTCATGGTGTACTTTCTTATGGTAGCGAGTTCTTGGGTCATAGCTCCAATGCAAACTATGGTAATAACAGTACTTACTTAGAGTTCTCCTTAGGCTACAATCATACTTTTGCCAAGAAGCATGCAGTAGATGCCCTCTTCCTTTACAACCAGCGTTCTTACGATTGGGGGGATATCCAGCCTAAACGTTCACAGGGTATAGCCGGTCGTCTTTCTTATACTTTCGACCGTCGTTATGTGGGTGAGTTTAACTTCGGTTACAATGGTAGTGAGAACTTCGCCAAAGGCCATCGCTTCGGTTTCTTCCCATCTCTTGCCTTAGGTTGGATTATTTCTGAGGAAAAGTTTATGAGGAACTGTGCTGATTGGCTGACTCTCTTGAAGTTGAAAGGCTCTATAGGCAAGGTTGGCAATGATGATATCGGTGGTCGCCGTTTCGCTTATATTACCACTATTAACACAGGAGCTTCTGGTTATCATTTTGGTTATGCTGGCGATTATTGGCGTGAAGGATATTCCGAGGGTGAGGTAGGTGTCAACAATTTGACATGGGAAACCTCTACAAAGACCAATGTTGGTATAGAGTTGGGACTCTGGAATGAGTTTAACCTACAGTTTGACTACTTCTATGAGCACCGTACCAACATATTCATGCAGCGTAAGACCATTCCTACACAGGCAGGTTTCTTGAGTAATCCCTATGCCAACTATGGCATCGTAGACAACAGTGGCGTGGATGGAACCATTACTTGGAATCACAAGTTTGGCAAAGATTTACGTGTAGCTTTGAGAGCAAATTTCACCTATGCCAAGAATGAAGTTAAGGAGTATGATGAACCAGAGTCTGTAAAGGGGACTTATCGTTCTTTGACAGGTCGTTCTATCGGTACGCTTTGGGGACTTCAGGCAGAACGTCTTTATACAGATGATGATTTCGAAAATGGTAAGTTGAAGACTGGTATTCCTACTCCAAATATAGGCTCTGTAGTTCGACCTGGTGACATCAAATACCGCGATATGAACGATGATGGTGTTATCGACGCCAAGGATGAGGGATATATTGGTGGAACAACGACTCCAAAAATTGTGTATGGTTTTGGTGGTAATGTTGAATACAAGAACTTTGACTTTAGTTTCTTCTTCCAGGGAACAGGACAGAGCTATCGTATCATAGGTGGTACTCAGTACTTTATTCCTGGTAGTGGTCAAGGAGTTATGGGAAATGTCTATGCAAACTATAAGGATTGCTGGACAGAAGAAAATCCGTCACAAGATGTGTTCTGGCCCCGTTTGTCGGAAAGTACCAATCCTAATAACAACTATGCCTCAACCTGGTGGAAAAAAGATATGAGTTTCTTGCGCCTCAAGTCTATTGAACTGGGTTACACCTTGCCAAAGAGCATTACTAAGGCAATTTATTCCAACAATATCCGCTTCTTTGTTAGTGGCAATAACTTGTTCTATATTTCTAAGTTCAAATTGTGGGATCCTGAGCTTGATACAACCGATGGCTTAAAATATCCATCCATGCGTTCTGTAATGTTTGGATTCCAGTTGAATTTTTGATTACTAATAAATAAATAAAAGACAAAAACAATGAGAAAGACATTATATATTGTGACTATGGTATTAGGCATGTTCGGACTCTCGTCTTGTTCTGATTACTTGGACAAGGAGAGTGATACCGAACTTGACTTGAAGATGGTCTTTGAGGACAAGACCCGTACTGAGGGCTGGCTTGCCAATGTCTATTCTGGAATACCTGATCCTTATCTTGGCTATTTGCAATATGAGGGTTGGGAGATTTTAGGTGACGACATGACACCTTCAGAGCGTTATCGCCAGTTCAATGGTTGGAATGTCATTCCTTTTATCTTGGGTGAGTGGACTACCAACAGCAACTGGGAGGGTAACTTCTGGGCCAATTTTCCACAACGTATTCGTGAGGCAAACATCTTTATCCAAAATGTACATGCCTTGAACGAGCAGGGCATTACACCAACAGAGGTGGAGTACATGAAAGCAGAATGTCGCTTCATGAAAGCATATTATTATGCCCTGCTTGCCAACACATACGGTGGTATTCCTTTTGCACCTGACGAAATCACACCATCCAATTTCAACTTGAGTGATCTGATGATTGGTCAGACTCCTTATGACCAAGTAATAGATTGGTGTGATAAGGAATTACAGGCCGCTTCTAAGATATTGCCTGCCAAATATACTGAGGCTCGCAAATATGGCCGTGCTACCAGTGTCATGTGTCTGGCTGTAAGGGCGCGTATGTTGCTCTATGCTGCAAGCCCATTGGTTAATGGTAATACCGACTATGCCAACTACAAGAACGATAAGGGAGAAAATATTATAAGCCAGACCTACGATGCCAATAAATGGAGAAAGGCTGCCGATGCCTGCAGGGAGTTGATTACAGAGGCAGAAGCTACTGGATATAAATTGTATGAGGTGAAAATGTCAAATGGAAAGATAGACCCATTTATGTCATATCAGGACATGATGTTTAAGCGTTTCGATGAGGGTAATACAGAAATTCTGTTCGCTCGTCCTGGTGGATGTAACTATTCTTATTATGAGGGGCTTGCTACGCCTTTGCGTAGCAGCGGTAATGGCGGTCTGGGTGTAACACAGTCTTTGGTGGATGCATTCTCAATGGAGAACGGTCTTCCTATTACCGACCCTGCATCCAATTATAAGGAAGAGGGTTTCTCTGATGCCGATGAACAGCGCGACAACACCGACTGGGCCTCTCTTTGTAATGGTGGTTCCATCACTCGCAAGGGTACTTACAATATGTATTGCCATCGTGAACCTCGTTTTTATATTTGCGTAAGCTTCAATAATGGTTATTTCAACCAGGAAGATCGTGTTTATAATATGTTTAGAGGTGATGGAACTGAGACCGACAACAATGGAACTCATGATGCTCCTCAGAATGGTTACTTCGCAAAGAAGAAAATTTACTATAAGGATAATGTGAAACAAGGTAGTTATCAGTATCGCCCAGGTATACTTTACCGCTTGGGTGAGGCTTATCTCAACTATGCCGAGGCTCTTAATGAGTGTGATCCAGGCAATGAGGAAATCCTGACATACCTCAATAAGATTCGTGAACGTGCAGGTGTTCGCCAGTATACCACAGGTAATACAGATGACAACTACATACATGTCAACCTCAATAATCAGTCTGAGATGAGAACTCTGATTCATGCAGAGCGTCGCGTAGAACTCAATTGTGAAGGACTGCGCTATGATGATTTACGACGTTGGAAGGAAGCCGAGAAGGTGCTTACAGGTCCATTCTATGGAATGAATGCCTATGGACGTGATGCTGCAAGTTTTTATAAGCGTACAGTTTATCAGACACGTGTTTACAAAAAGGCATTCTATTGGTTCCCAATCCACCAGAATGAGATGGACAAAAATGCCAAGTTGAAGCAGGCACCTTATTGGAATTAAACATTATATAACCATTATTTAGAAGATATTTATCATGAAGAAATTCATTTTATTCATACTTGTCGCCATTCCTGTGTTTTTGGCAAGCTGTAGTGGTGATGACATTCGATTCTCCATTCCTGGAGTGGACGATCATATGCACCTTGCTGCTTCTGAGGAATCGGTGACCCTTGAGCAGGATAAGGGTGATGAGACCGCTCTTACCTTTACATGGGGCGAAGCTCAAGACCGCGGTGAGGGTACTAAAATAAATTATTATTTCAAAATGGATCTCGAGGGTAACAACTTTGAGAACTCTATTAGTAAGATTTATATCCCAGAGGGACAGAATTCCGTTAGTTTCACTCATAAGCAACTCAATTCATATTTGAATATGTGGGGTGTTTCTACTGGCACAACAGCAGTTGTCGAAGGGGAGATTATTGCAGAGGTAACTGGTGCAGACCATTATATGAAACCTGAGATCTCTACAACAACGGTCAATGTGACAGGTTATGAGATTCAACCGCGTAATCTTTATATATTCAAGGCAGATGCCACAGAAGGCGAGGGTGTTTTAATGGAAGAGATCCTCTCTGAAACAAAGTACAGTTATGCTGGCGCATTGTTGGCTGGTGATTACAAGATTGCAGTAGATGCTGCGAGTGATGCTGTTCTTACTTTCCATGTGGCACAAGACGGTTTCTGTGTGGTAAATGCAGATCTTTCAACAGGCGAGCAACCTACAATTACATATCCTTCTCCAGAGATAGATAAGCTTTATATGGTTGGAAATGCTTGTGCGGCAGGATGGAATATTGGTGCTTCTTTGGAAATGACCCAAGATTCTGTTAATAAGTTCTTGTTTACATGGATTGGTCAGCTTTCTGCAGGTGAGTTGAAATTCCCATTGGATACCCCAAGTGATTGGAGTTGCGATTTTATCATGGCTGCATCCGAGAACCAGTCTATTACCGACTCACGAGCCGTCAAGAGAAATAGTCCTGATACTAAATGGTTGGTTCTTTCTGGCGAAGCGGGTAAATATAAAGTTACAGTTGACACATATCACATGACTGTTACCTTTGAAAAGCAGAAAGAAGCAGAGGTACCTTCTGACCTTCCCATTAAGAATATCTGGATTTGGGGAAGTGCCACATCTAATGGATGGAACTATCCGTTCCTCTTGCCTTTGGAGTATGATGCAAATGCAGCCAAGGGTACTTTCGTCATAGAGACAACCTTGACAGAAGGCGAACTGAAGTTTGGATTGGAGAATGATCCAAACAAGGGTGATAATATCAAGTGGCTTCGTCCTTTGAGTAAGGATGTTACAAATGATCTTGCACCGCTCTCTGCTACAGATTTACAGATACTTGGTCTAAGTCCTGACTACAAGTGGAAGGTTGAGGCTTCGCAAGCTGGTAACTACAAAATTAGCATCAATGTCCTTGATATGAAAGTCAAGTTTGAAAAAAAAATAAGGATTAGAATTTAGTTCTAACAATGTTATAATTAAAGTAGAATCATATATGAAAAAGATAGTTCTATCAATTGTCGCAGTAATGTTGTCTTTTATGACAATGGGATGTAGCGATTACTCTATAAATGGAGGTAGCTTCAATACAGGTTGGACTCCAGAAGATATCCCGGACGATCCAGTAACCCCTACTCCAACTCCGGAGACTGCCGAGAAAGCTCCTCTTTATTGGACGGTGTATGAGTATGGTCGTTTGGCAGAGAAGAACGGAATGGACAGCAATATGCCCAAAGAGGTTTGGCAAAAAAATATCGACTGGGTGGCCGAGAATCTTTTGCCATATGGTTACGATATGATATGTACCGATGGTTTCATGGCGATGTTGGGTGATGCCAATGCCGGACATCCCTACATGACTTCATATGCTCATATTCCATTGACTGAACTTATTCAAATGTGCAAGAATAAAGGTTTAAAGTTGGGTGTTTACGACAACCCCCTTTGGGTGCATGGTTCTTTGGATTGTCCTATTGAGGGAACAAAGTATACCATACGTAACTTGCTTTATGAGCAGGGAAAGGATCAGGTGAAGAATCCTGATGCCGATGGCGACATCTTTACATGGATAGTTCCAAGCCACAAGGGTGGAAAGGAATATATTGATGGATTCTTTAAGTATTATAAAGGTCTTGGGGTTGATTTTATCCGTATGGACTTCATGTGTCTTTTTGAAGATGGTATTCGTGGAGGTGGCACTAAGGGTGAAGGTCATGGTTATGGCAGTACGGAGTATCGTTTGGCTTTGCAGTATATCTCAGAGGCAGCCCAAAAGTATGGTGTGTTTACTTCTATTGTGATGCCTAATATGAAAGAGCATGGCCAGTACGAAGCTCAGTATGGCAATATGGTTCGAATTGTGGATGACACCTGCGAAGGGGGATGGGATCACTTGTCAAGCCGTTGGCGCGGTGCTCAGTATATTAAGGTAGATCAGTGGCCTGCAGCCAACAATCAGTTTGATGGCTTTACTTATTGGTCTGATATTACTGGTCGTGGCAAGGTTATTGCCGATGGCGACTTCCAATTCATGCGCCGTTTCAATACTGATGATGAGCGTCAGTCTTGTATTTCCCTGCAGCTTATGGCTGGTGGTCCTATTGCTGTAGCTGATGAATATAACACTATAGGTTATGAGTCGGGCGAGAATAGTTACAGCGAGAATTTTTACAGTGCAGCAAGAGCTACCCACAATGTAAGTTTCTATCAAAATCAAGAGTTGCTAGAACTCAATAAAGACAAGTTTGTGGGAAAACCTTTGAGTACCAATATTTCTACGATGAGAAATGGTGCGGGAATAGAGGTCGCAGAAGATGCCAATAGCCAAGTCTGGTATGGTCAGATGAGCAATGGCGATTACATTGTGGCTCTCTTCAACCGTGAGAATATAGAGCAGGAACGTGGTGTTGAACTCTCTGCTCTGGGTATTTCGGGAAGCATGAAAGTGAGAGATCTTTGGACACATACCGATGAAGGTGAGGTAACTAAGGTTTCTGCAAAATTGGCTCCTCATGCCTGCAAGGTTGTTCGCTTGAGCAAGCCTGAATAATTTTTGGTGTCTGAAAATAAATATTAGAAAGAACATGAAACGTATCTTAAAATCGATCAGCTATATGGCAGCGATGGCTACTGCTGTTACAACATTTTCTTCTTGCGAGGATGAGCTGCCAGCCCCATTAGTAAAGCCACGGACTGCTGTTACCATCCAAACCGATTGGAGCGCTTGTGGCTTGAATAATGCCCCAAATTCTTATTTCTTGAGCGTAAATGATGAGATAAGCACAGTGAGCGGTAATATCCAGCAGTTTACCTTGAAGAGTAATAATGATTATACATTCAGATGCTATAATGGTGCAAGTCATATTACAGTTGCCGAGGCAAGAGCCACTGTAGATGCCTCCACCTTTATGGTAAACGATGCCTATGCCATCAACGGCAATCCTGATGTGTTCTGCTATGGTGTTTCTACAGAGACTGATTTGTCTGGTGATAGCCAGAGTTACACTATAGCTATGAAGCGTCTTACGCGTAAACTTACATTGACTACTCCCGATTTAGCAGCTAAGAATGCCGAAGGTAAAGACCTTTCGGTACAGGGAGGTTATGCCATCCTTACCGAAGCCTATTCTAACTACAATATGATTTCTTGTGTAGCCAACACCCCTGTATCTGCCGTATCTGAAATTTCTGTCAATGCAGAGGATAAGAGTATTGTAGCTCCATTCAATCTTCTGGGACTGGATTTGGAAGGCGATATAAATCTTTCTTATGTACTCTCTATGTCAGATGGGACTACTCTTAAAGGTTCTGCTGATGTTAAGGATGCTTTGGTAAACTTCAACGATGGTAGCATCGAAGATGTCAATATCAATGTAGAGAATGCTGAATTTGAAGATCCAACCTTCAATTTCCCATATAATTCTATCTATGCATGGGGTAGTGCAACATCTGCTGGCTGGGATTGGAATGACAAGGCTATCGAACTGACTAAGGTAAATAAATATACTTATTCTGCGGAAATGGAATTGAAGGCTGGCGAACTTAAGTTTATGCTTGGTGGCAGTAATTGGGATGGGTTGCAGGCTTGGTTGATGGCGGCTACTCCAGGAGCACCCCTTTCCGAAACTGCTGCCGAGGTTGTCAGTCGTGCAGATGGTGATTCTCATGACTATAAGTGGAGTGTGAGTGCTGCAGAAACTGGTAAATACCAAATCGTTGTCAATCTAAAGAAAATGACGATGACTGCAACTAAGATGGATTAATGCAATTTCAACAACAGAAACTTGAATAAAACAACAAATATGAAGAAACGTACAATATACCTCTCAGAACGAGAAGGACTGTGGAATATTTTGCTCTTTAGTTTCATGATGATGCTCCCTGTATGGCTGTCTGCTCAAACAGTAAAATCTCCAGATGGGAATCTGAGTGTTACTTTCTCACTCAATGACAAGGGAACTCCAGTCTATCAAGTGGAATACAAAGGAAAGATGGTTATCAATCCAAGTACATTGGGAATCGAACTGGCAGAGGAAAACTCTTTGATGGATAAGTTCCGTATCAATAAGACATCAACTTCTACATTTGATGAAAAATGGCAGCCTGTATGGGGCGAGGAGAAAGAAATTCGTAACCATTATAATGAGCTTTTCGTCGAAATGGAAAAGCCTTCTAACGGTAGATACATGAACCTTCGATTCCGCGTATACAATGATGGCGTTGGCTTTCGTTATGAGTTTCCCCAACAGCAGTACCTTCCGTATTTTACGGTAAAGGCAGAACATACACAATTTGCTATGACGGGTGACCATAAAGCCTGGTGGATCCCAGGCGACTATGATACGCAGGAGTATGATTACACGGAATCTAAACTCTCAGAAATCAGGGGATTGCTGCAGAGTGCTACTTGCAGCAATGCTTCCCAGACCATATTCTCGCCTACAGGTGTGCAGACTTCACTTCAGATGAAGACTGCAGATGGCATCTATCTCAATATTCATGAGGCTGCTTTGGTGGATTATTCATGTATGCACTTGAACTTGGATGACAAGAATTTTATTTTCGAGTCACAACTTACCCCAGATGCCCAGGGTAATATGGCACATATGCAGACTCCATGCTCTACTCCTTGGCGTACTATCATGGTAGTAGATGATGCACGTAAGATTTTGGCTTCTCGCTTGATACTCAATCTCAATGAGCCATGCAAATATACCGATACTTCTTGGATAAAGCCAGTAAAGTATATCGGAGTATGGTGGGAGATGATAGGCGGTGGAAAGCAGTGGTCTTATACCAACGATTTTCCTTCTGTTCGTCTCGGTATTACCGATTACAGCAAATGCAAACCTCATGGGCAGCATCCTGCTAATACTGAAAATGTAAAAAAATATATCGATTTTGCTGCCAAAAACGGCTTCTCTCAGGTACTGGTAGAGGGCTGGAATATTGGTTGGGAAGACTGGTTTGGCCATAGCAAAGATTACGTCTTTGATTTCCTAACTCCTTACCCTGATTTCGACCTTAAGGGTCTTAATGATTACGCTCACTCCAAGGGTGTCCGCCTGATGATGCATCATGAAACTTCGGCTTCTGTCCGTAATTATGAACGCCATCTTGAGGCTGCATATAACTTGATGAACAAGTATGGATACAATTCTGTAAAGAGCGGTTATGTGGGCAACATCATCCCACGTGGTGAGCATCATTACGGACAGTGGCTCAACAATCATTATCTTTATTGTGTTACTGAGGCAGCCAAACACCATATCATGGTAAATGCGCACGAGGCTGTTCGTCCTACAGGTCTTTGCCGTACCTATCCAAACCTCATCGGAAACGAGTCGGCTCGCGGTACAGAGTATGAGTCCTTTGCAGGCAATAAGGCTTTCCATACCACGGTGTTGCCTTTTACCCGTTTGCAGGGTGGTCCAATGGACTACACTCCTGGTATTTTGGAAGGTGACATGAATAAGATAGACCCAAACAAGCATCATCACATCAACTCAACTTTAGCTCGCCAGTTGGCATTGTATGTTACTATGTACAGCCCATTACAGATGGCTGCCGACATACCAGAAAACTACGAGAAATATGCAGATGCTTTCCAGTTTATCAAGGACGTTGCTATAGATTGGGACGAGAGCCGTTATTTGGAGGCTGAGCCTGGTCAGTTTGTTACTATTGCCCGTAAGGCTAAGGGAACAGGCAATTGGTTTGTAGGTTGCACAGTAGGCGAGACAGCCCATCAGTCTAACCTGAAACTCGACTTCCTTTCTCCTGGCAAGAAGTATGTAGCTACCATTTATGCTGATGGCAAGAAGGCAAGCTACAAGGCAAACCAACAGTCATATTTCATCACCAAGCGCATGGTGACCAATAAGACTTCCCTGAAGTTGAACGCAGGCGCAGGTGGTGGTTATGCCATCAGCATCTTCGAGAAATAATTTATTAGTTAATTAATATAGTCTCCCCATGCTGATTCTTTAGTTTAACATGTGGAGACTTTTTTGTTTCTTATATGATGAGAAAAACTGTTTTTTTACACTTTGTTCCTAAGTATCTACTTTCTTTTGCTCTTTCGTTGTTGGCTGTATACAGCTCTGCCGACAATATATCTTCACAGCTTACGGTAGACATAACTACCGACAAAGCTTACTATGTGCCTGGTCAGTCAGTAGTTTTTGTTTTAAGTGGCAATGTTCCAGCCAATACAATGGTGCGCTATAGACATGGTTCTAACATTTTGGAGAACCATAAATTGTCTGAAGTGATGAGCGATAATAAGTGGTCTTGGACTCCCCCAATGACTGATTATCAAGGCTACTTGGTAGAAGTATATACAGAAGCCAACAACCAATCGACTATTTTAGGCACGATAGCCGTTGATGTGTCAAGTGACTGGAGACGTTTTCCTCGTTATGGTTTTGTTGCTGATTTTGACAATGCCGGTGGAAGCATAGACAAAAATGCGAATATTAAGAGCGAAATGGCTTATCTTAACAGGCTTCATATTAATGGAGTGCAGTTTCAAGACTGGCAGTGGATGCATCACAAACCTGTTAAACTGGATACCAATGGCTCACTCATACCTTGGTATCAAGATATCAGCAACCGTTGGGTTGGTGTAGAATATGTCAAGAACTACATCGCAGAGCAGCATAAGTATGGCATGAAGTCTATCTTTTATAACCTTTGTTTCGGTGCATGGAAGAATGCTGAGAATGATGGAGTAAAACCCGAATGGGCTCTATTGAAAAAAGATGGCTCGGGCAATTTTTATCAAGACTATCATGGTTTGCCAAGTTCGTGGGCAAGTAATATCTATCTACAGGTACCAGACAATATGGAATGGCAACAGTATTTAGCAGATAGGAATACGGAAATATACAGCCATTTTGATTTTGATGGTTTCCAGATAGATCAGTTGGGCTATCGTGGAGATGTATATGATGCCCATCACAAAATGATAGATTTGCCTGCGAGTTATAAATCATTTATTCAAGCAATGAAGTCGGCTAATCCTGACAAATGTCTGATAATGAATGCGGTTTCAGGTTATGGCGCCGATAATATCGTGAGCAACAATGTTGATTTCTGTTATAATGAAGTATGGGGTAATGGCAATGGATATGGAGGAGTCTCAGAGGCCGATTATGCCAATCTTTGGGGAATCATTCAAGCAAACGACAAGTATAGCGACCACCAACGACAGACGGTCTTTGCCGCTTATATCAATTACGACAAAGCTGACAATGGAGGCTCAGGCGACAAAATGGTGAATACTCCAGGAGTATTGCTTACCGATGCAGTGATTACTGCCTTGGGCGGCTCTCATCTTGAGATGGGTGACCATATGCTTACCCGTGAATATTTCCCTGCAGCACCATTGTCAATGAGTGATGCTCTTAAGACTGCTATGGTGAGATACTATGACTTTCTGACAGCATATCAGAATTTTTTGAGAGGCACTACTTCCAAGACTGCTTATTTGCCAGTAGTCAGCACTTCGTCCAACTATTCAGTAAAAGCTTGGCCCCCCGAGAGCTATTCTATCACTACTTTTGCTAAGAAAGTAGGCAATTGTGATGTACTTCATTTCTTGAATTTTCTCAATACAGACGATCTTTCCTGGCGTGATGTTTGGGGGACACGCTCCTGTCCAGATAAGTATACCGGTATTCCCATAACAGTGACCGCCAATCGTAAGATAGATAAGGTTTGGGTGGCTACTCCTGATAGTCATGCAGGAGCAATACAGGAGCTTGCTTTCACCCAGAAAGGGGATGACGTTTCTTTTGTGCTTCCTTCTTTGGAATATTGGACTATGGTAGTGATGGAAGGCCCCAATGATGAGGACCATATCTATATCACAGGAGAGGCGGTACAACTCAATGGGCATGCAGCTTACGACTTGGCCTATGCTGTTCCTATGACAAACAGTGGGGATGGCAAGGTTTACAAGGTGACAACTTACCTAAAGGCTAATGAGTTGTTCAAGTTTACAAATGGCCGTGATTGGAGATACTGTAAAAGTTATTGTGCCGAGTATAAAGATTATCAGTTCAATTCTTTTGTCAGTCTTGCCCATATTACAACTATTGGAGAGGATTTTAAGTTTATGGTTCCTGAGGCAGGGTATTATGATATTACCATCGATTTAGAGCAGATGAGAGTTTATGTTACCAAGGCAGATCTCTCTGGACTGTCTGCTATAATAGCCGACAAGTCTGCTTCTGGTAAGTTTGCTTCTTGGTATTCTGTGAGTGGAGCGTCCGTAGACAAGCCTCGGAAAGGGATATATGTAAATAAAGGAAAGAAAGTTTTGTTTTAGTCTATATGTCCTATTGTCACTATTTGGGTGTTATAATCCTTCTGTAGAGGTAATAAATGTTTGTATGTAAGCTGCATCTTTTAAGTGTATTACAAATATTAACATGCTGATAGTCAGCAAGTATGTGCTTTTATTCGTTTGTATTTTTAATGAATGTCATCATAACCTATTAATAAAAAGATTATCTTTGCAATCGTGAATGTAAACAAATGCAATTAGTGCAAATAGTCAGACTTAATATTTAAAACCTATTTTATCGTAAAATCATGACAATCAAGCGATTTTTTGCTTTAGCTCTTGCATTGGTTGTTCTCTTTTTGGCAGAGGCACAATCTATAGTAAATAACCCAGTGGCATCAAGCGAAGCCATTGTCATAAGTGGCAATGCACGTTTTACAGTCTTGACCCCCGAGATGATACGTATTGAATATAGCGAAAATGCTCAGTTTGAAGACCGTGCTACATTTACTGTGCTCAACAGAAAGCTTGAAGTACCAACTTTTAAAAAATCAGAAGACGATACATTTCTTTATATAGAGACATCTCATCTCAAGCTGAAGTATCGTAAGGGCGCAGATCCTCGTACAGTACCAGCGTCAGCCAACAATCTGAAAGTCGTTGTCTGCAATCATGATGTGCCTTCGGTATGGTATCCAGGCAAGCCAGATCCTTTGAATCTGAAGGGTACCTGCCGAACGCTGGATGGCTTGATGGGCGACAGCAAGCGCAGTGAGATGGAGAATGGTTTGGTTTCTCGCTCTGGTTGGGCTGTGATTGATGATGCCTGGACAGCTACGCGTGCTGATGGAGGAAGTTCTTACGCTCTCGTTTATAATAATGAGGTGGGGTATTTCTGGTGGGCACCTCGTGCAGACGAACATGCCATGGATACTTATCTTCTTGGTTATGGTGACAATTACAAAAAGGCAGTATCCGATTATACTAAGATAGCAGGAAAAATTCCGTTGCCTCCTGATTATGTCTTCGGATACTGGTATAGTAAGTATGCTTCTTATTCGGCACAGGACTATCGTAATATCATGACAGACTTGAAAACAAATAAGATTCCTACTGATGTGATGATTTTGGATATGGACTGGCATTGGAATGGTAATGATTATAGTCAATCAGCGGGTCGAGGAGGATGGACAGGTTGGTCGTGGAACACCAATTTGTTGCCAGACCCTAAAGGCTTGTTAGCCGAGATGCATAGTAAGAACTTTAAGACGGCACTCAATCTACACCCGGCTGATGGTATAAACGAGATAGAATCGCCAGGTTATTTCTCTCAGATGCGAAATGATTTGAATGGCAAGTATCTCGAAGGCAATACCATTAAGTGGAGTTTGGACTATACCGATTTTACCAAGTCGTTCTTCCAAAATATCATCAGAGATCATGAAAGTGAAGGTGTAGATTTTTGGTGGCTTGATTGGCAGCAGTATCTTACCAGTCCTTATACAAAGGCATTGAGCGAGACTTTCTGGTGCAACCATGTCTTCTTTAATGAGGCTACTAAGCGTACTGACCATCGACCTGTCATCTTTCATCGGTGGGGAGGCTTGGGAAGCCATCGCTATCAGATAGGATTCTCGGGGGATGCCAATATCAGTTATGAGGCTTTGGCTTTTGAACCTTATTTTACAGCTACTGCATCCAATGTTGGTTATGGCTATTGGGGGCATGACTTGGGAGGGCATATGTATTCCAATGACGAGTTGGTAAACAATCCTAACTTGGTTTTGCGTTGGATACAGTTTGGCGTATTTACCCCCATCTTTCGCACTCATGCTACAGCTGATGGTAGAGTGGAAAGAAGAATTTGGAAGTTCCCTAACTTTCCTGCCATCCTTGAAGCCGTCCGCTTGCGCTATTCGCTTTTCCCCTACATTTATACGATGGCACGAAAGGCTTACGATACCGGTCTGTCGATTTGTCGCCCTCTCTACTATGAATATCCTGAGCAGGACGAAGCATATGCCTATGATGGCGAATATTTCTTTGGCGATGATATTCTTGTGGCTCCTATTACAACAAAGAGTGGTACTAACGGCATAACAGAAAAGGAAGTGTGGTTTCCAGAAGGTCAGTGGTGGAGCATGGATACCCATGAGCTGATACAAGGTCCTTGCAAGCGTACCTTGTCATTTACAGAAGAACAGATTCCTTACTTCTTCCGTAAAGGTGCTATCATACCTTATAATCCTGAGACGGTGATGAATGTTACCGAGCGTCCGGACAGAATGATTCTCAATATTGTGTCGGGAGCTAACGGTGAGGGAACTCTCTATGAAGACGATGGCGACAATCCAGACTATGCTTCTAAATACGCAGTTATCAACTTTGTGCAGGCTTGTGAGGGTCAAACGGGTAGATACGTTATCTCATCTCGCAAGGGTATTGTTGACAAGTCACCAGTCAATCGTTCCTATCAGCTGCGTATCTTCAACACGCCAGCTCCTTTGTCGGCTACAGTGAATGGAAAATCAGCAACATATAGCTATGATACCAACAAGAAGTGCACTACAATAGAAGTGCCTTATGGCAGTTGTTCTATTGACAGAACGATTATTGTAAAGTATAGCGAAATCTTGAATACGGGTATTGTCAGCGCAAAGACTGATAAAATGAAAGTTGTGTATGAAAGAAACAGCAAAAAGCTGAAAGGCTCTTTTGAGAGCACTAAAAAAGAAGTTGCACTTGAAATAAGTAATAGTTTAGGCAAGACCGTGCTTAGAAACACTTACTGTAACGTGAATAGTTTTACAGAAGATCTGGCAAACTTGTTTCCACAGCTTTATATCGGCAAAGTAGTAGCAGACAATCAGACCTATGTTCGGAAATTCATCAAAGACTAAAACGACTCACTCATGAAAAGAATAAGTATATGGCTTTGCGCCTTCTTTGTTGTACTTTCAGTGAAGGCTGCGGATATGTCTAATTCCTTAGAGCTGTCGCAGTTATATATCATCGGTGACGCTACTCCTTACGCTTGGGCCGAACAGGAAGCTGGTGAAATGCAGAAGGTAGATGATGGTGTGTTCCGCTGGTCAGGACATCTTGAGGCTGGTAAAGAATTTAAGTTTTTAAACACACGTGCTTTCTTCAAGCATATTGTGGCAGCCTCTCCAGGACAGATTGTTGGTAAAGGGAGAAGCTACAATCTAAACCTTGAGATAAGCTATAGTTTGGATGGTAGCAAAGACTTAAAGTTCAAGCCTATTGCCACAGGTGACTATACGGTATATGTGGATTTGCGAAGCATGCAGATGGCGCTATATGACAAAGAACAGGCCGTCAATCTTCCGGACAAACTCTATGCTACAGGTTCGGCCCTTGACGGAAAGATTGTTGAGATGGAAGTGATGGGAGGCATTGAGTATAAGTTAGCTGACGACTTCAAGTCGGGCAACATTATTTTCAGAGATACGCCACTGCCCATTGCTTCTACAAAGTATTATGCCCCTTTGTTCGATGGGGTGGACATTACTTTTGGCAAGGAAGTGAATGCATCTTTAAAAGAAACCACCAATGGTGGTGTGGAAGGATGGAGTGTTGCTGTTCCTGGCAAATATACTTTCTATCTGCGTAAGGATTTACAGTTGGCTTATGCCAAAACGTTCTATCCTTTCCGCACACTCTATTTGGTAGGTGGCTGTTGTACATCTGCTTGGAACTATTGGGATTCGAGTAGCCGCTTTACCCCCAATCCATCCAAACCCGAAGAGTTGAAATGGGAGGGATATTTGTCTCCGAACTGGAATGATTCTCGTGACGAACCAGATAAACTGAAGATATTGACAGCTCCCGATTGGCTCTCGGAGACTTATCACCCATATGTGGCAGATTATCCTTTGGTTGGCGAATGTAATTTCCGTACAACTGGTAGTGACGATTTTAAATGGATTGTCTACGATGCTGGTATGTACCGTGTTACGGTCAATACATTGGCAGAAACCATGAAGGCTATGAAACTGAGCAATAATGCTAAACAGAATGGAACAGATCGATCGACGACAGCTATCAGCTGTGTAGAGGAGCCGTCGCTGTTCAAGGTGGCATGTAGCCGTGGTGCAGTGTATGTCAAGTCTACAGTTGAAGAGGTGGCTGTTTCTGTTTACACCATAGATGGTAAACGTATAGCCTTTACTCCTGATGTCATGGAGTGCATTGTGGTAAAAGGGCTGTCTAAAGGCATTTATGTCGTTAAGGCCATTGGAAATACGGCATGTCTTTCACGTAAAGTCGTAATGGATTAATGACATAAAAATGTTAACGCAAATATAAATTTTAAATTAGAAGATTATGGTACAAAAAATTACTCGTTCTTTAATGTGCTGCGTTTTGTTTGCCATGAGTGTTGTGGCTTCTCTTGCAGCAGACAAGTTGATGATTGTTGGTGACGCTGTTTGGGGTGGATGGACTCCTGCTAATAGTGTTGTCATGTTGCCTGTTGGCGAAAATGTGTTTAAGGCAACGGTTTATCTTAAAAAGGTAGATGGTGAGACCGTTACAGAGGGTTTTAAGTTGCTAACCGCTGCTAATTGGGACTGCTTGCAATATCATGCAGGTGATGGCAACGTTGAACTTGAAGAAAGTGTGGCTGCTCAGCTTTATGATAACCAGGAGAATGGTAGTGACAAGAAATTCCAAGTAAAGGAGTCTGCTAACTATGATGTAGTTTGCGATCTCAATGCCAAGACCATTACTGCCAACAAGTCTGCTTATCAGGAGCATCCTGTCAATCACAATGCTTTGTGGATGGTTGGTGATGCAACTCCTGGTGGTTGGGATTTTGGCTCTTTAACCCCGATGACACAAGATTCGGAGAATCCTATGGTTTTCAAAGCTACGACCTATTTGACGGATGGTGAAATGAAAATTGCTCAAAACAATGATGGTGGCTTTGACCAGACTTTCTATTTGAGAGATGCCACAGATGATACAAAGGTGGTTTTGGGCGGTGACGATAACAAGTGGAATATCACCGAGGCTGCCACCTATGATGTGACTGTAAATCTTGCTGACATGACAATCGATATCAAGAAGCATTATGCCAATTTCGTTATAGATCATCTGTTTGTGATAGGCGATGCTATCTGGAGTGGTTGGGGATTTGCTAATAGTACCGTATTACTTCCTAATGAGGATGGAATTTGCAAAGCCACTCTTTATCTTGAGGCAGATAAAGGATTTAAGTTGATGGCAGAGAGTGATTATAATGGCTTGCAGTTCCGTGCTGGTGAGGCGGATGTTACTTTAAAGAATGGTGTTGTTGCCAAATTGGTATCTTCAGAAGTCAATCGTGAAGATAAGAAGTTTATGGTAAGCGAGTCTGCCAACTATGATATTGTTTGTGATGTAAATAAGAAGACTATTACCCTTGCCAAGTCTGCTTATCAGGATGCTCATGCCAAGCATGCAGAGTTGTGGATGATAGGCGATGCTACTACCAATGAATGGCAGATAGACAAAGGCGTACTGTTGATGCAGGATGCAGAGAATCCTATGGTTTATACCGCAACAGCCGATCTCAAGGAGGGTGAGTTCAAGTTTATTGTTAATAAGTATATGGGATTCGATCAGACTGCTTATGTTAAGGATGCTACAGATGACAGCAAGGTTGTATACGGCGGTGACGATAACAAGTGGAACATCACAGAGGCAGGCACTTACGATGTGAAGTTGAATCTTGCCAACATGACTATTACTGTTGCTAAGAAAGGTGCTACAGGCATTTCGTCGGTGAATGCAGATGTAACTTCTCCTACCGAGTATTATACACTTGATGGCAAGCGTGTAAATAGTTTTTCTGGTAAGGGAATCTATATTAAGCGTCAAGCAGGTAAGTCTGTCAAGTTGGTTGTTACTGAATAACCTCATTTCGTAACATAGGCATAAGCCCCCATACGTGCTTATGGGGGCTTTTGTTTGCCTTTTTTCTTCTGATAGTTCATATTCTCATTATACAATAATATTTTGTTAGATTTATAAGTGCTGATTATTAGCTGGTTGTAAAATTATTATTTATCTTTTCGTTATATATATGTTAGTATTCTTGTATCATGTTTGTATTGGCTGTAATTTTGCACCACAGTCTATGACATACAATAATAATAAGAATTAATAAATATGAACAAGTTTTTGAATGTTATGAGAGTCGTTGTCTTGACTATGGCATTGGGCTCTTTGCTCCAAGCGCAAGCTTCGGTAGCCGATGCAACGGATTTTCAGATACCAGGGCCTAAGGCTGACGGTATTGCTGGTGCTACTGTTCCTTATGTACGGTATGATTCTCAGAAGGCATCTTTAGGTGGTGGTGCCACCTTGAAGACTTCGGCAATGATGGATCGTTTCAACATTGCATCTCAGGCTTCCGATCAGAGTTATGTGGAATTGCCTGGCAATGGTGCCAGTGCAGAATGGACAGTGCATGTCATCGAGGGTGCCAAAGTTGTTGGGCGTGGCGTTACCATGCGCTTTACGATGCCTGATACAAGTGATGGTATGGGGCAGAAAGGTTCCCTTGATGTCTATGTTAATGGTCATAAAGTAAAGACTGTCGATTTGAACTCGTATTGGATGTGGCAGTATTTTGCCAGTGGTAATCCTTCTGATGCTCCAGATGGCGGTGTTGGCTGTTTCGCTTTTGATGAGGTTCACTTTCTTTTGGATGAGCCTCTTAAGGAAGGCGATAAGATCAAGATCCAGAACAGTGGTGCCAATGGCTTGACTTATGGTGTTGACTTCCTGGAGATAGAAGATGTTGTCAATCCCATTGGTTGTCCCAGTGGGGCGGTAAGCGTAACCGACTTTGGCGCCTATCCTGATGACGGAAAGGATGACCTGGCAGCTTTTGTAGCAGCAGTGAAAGCTGCTGATGCTGGCAGTAAGGTGGTATATATTCCAAAAGGTACGTGGCATCTTAGTGGCATGTGGAACATCTATTGCAAGGATGTGAAGATTACGGGTGCTGGTATTTGGTACACCAATATCCAGTTTACAAGTGATAAGGCTTTCGGCGGTGGCATTTCTGGTGGTAATGGCAGCAATGGTGGTGCCGATGGCTATTGCAAAAACTTAGAGTTCTGCAACATGTATATCAACTCTAATCTCCGCTCTCGATATAACCAAATGGCTGTTTACAAGTGCTTTATGGATGTATTCTGTGACGGCTCTGTGATTCACGATGTGTGGGAGGAACACTTCGAGACAGGTTTCTGGTTTGGTGATTATAATGGAGCTATGGACTATAGTGATGGCGTGAAAGTTATCAACTGCCGCATTCGCAACAACCTTGCCGATGGTGTCAACTTCTGTCAGGGCACAAGTAATGCAACCGTCTATAACTGCTCCATCCGCAATAATGGCGACGATGGCTTGGCCTGTTGGAACAACAGTTATATGAACGCCAAAGATGAGGAGGACAATGTCTTCGCTTACAACACCATCGAGTTCATCTGGCGTGCAGGTGGCATTGCGCTCTATGGCGGTAGCGGCCATCATGTTTACAATAACTATATTCGCGATATGTTTATGGCTGCAGGTATTCACCTAAATACGACTTTCGATGGATATAAGTTTAGCAATAATAAGAATATAACTTTCGAAAACAATATTCTTGTGCATTGCGGTACTAATGCCGACAGTTGGAATGAGGATTTGGCTGCCATCGATTTGAAGCAGGATGTGAAGAACATAACATTCCGCAATACACAGATTTACAATTCTCCTTTCGATGCCGTGCGTACATTGACAGGACCAAGCAATGTGGTATTCTATGATACACAAATCTATGGTACGGGGCTTACAGGTGAGGATATTACCTATTCTTGCGTAGGTCATACTTGCGGAGCCATGCGTATAGCTGATAAGAATGTGAAGTTTGACGGCTTGAAAATCACTAACTATGGAAGTGACAAGAAAGGCAATAACTCAACTTATCCATTCTGGACGGACAATAATAAAGAATTGACTCAGTCTTTAGGTGCAGAACTTTTAGGTGATGTTTCCTATGTGGTTCCTGAGGCAGGAAAAGTTATCCCTCCAATTCCTGTTGTTGACTATTGGGAGAACGTAAAGGACTATGATCTTGAATTGACAGAACTTTCGTGGAGAAATCAGAACCATGAGTATAATCTCCTGGAAGGAGATCAAGTGGCTTTGTATGGTAAGGTAAAGAATAATTCCGATATAGATATTCCAGAGAAGGCTATTTTTACAGTTGAAGTCAAGATTGATGGAGTTTCAAAAGGTACTGTTGCTATAAGCGATGGCTTGAAGGCGCATGAGTCTGTTGATTTTAAACTTACTTCTACATGGGAAAGCGTGAAGGGCGGTCATGCTGTAGTTGCTACAGTAGAACCTGATACAGATCTCAAATTTGAACTGACCAAGGACAACAACTCTCGCACCAAGCGCTTCAATGTATCAGCTTCGGCAGATAATTCCAATAAGTTCACTCCAGTAACAGGAGGCTACGACCTGGTTGTCACCAAGGTGTTTGTCTCCAACAAGAACGAAGACGAGGCTATCAACGAGGGTGACCACCTCGTAATGGGCGCTGTCATTGCCAATGCTGGTGACAAGGATATTCCAGCAGGTACCAAGATTGGTCTTCAGTTCCAGATGGACGGCAAGACATACGGAACAGGTTTTATCACTTGGTGCGATACCTTCAAGGATGGTTTGAAGTCGCATGCTACGGCTACATTGATAGCTAATGGTGGTGGTGGCTCTACAACAATAGGTGGTGCTGATAATTACTTCGTCGCTCCAGAGGGAAGCCATACCATTACAGCCTGGATTGACGATACCAACGACTGGAAAGAGGTTGATGAAAATAACAACAAAAAGGATATAACCCTTATGATCCCATTCGGTGGTGTTAAGTATCTTACTGACACTGATTTGCCAGATGATGTAGACCATGTAAATCCTCCAGTTCCTGTGATTAATACAGTCACTGTCAATGGCATCAAGTATGAGGTAGTCAATGATGCTGCTCAGGTAGTGGGGTGGGATGAGACAAAGATTCCTTCCAATGGTATTGTCGTGATTGAGAAGAACGTGCAAATAGGTAGCCATTCCTATGAGGTGAAGCGTATCGCTGGAGGTTACGACGACAAGCTGAGTGGCAGCAAGTCCGATGAGTCTGGTGCTTTCTTTGGTTGCGACAAACTCAATGGTATCGTTTTGCCCGATGGTATTGAGGTTATTGGAGACCATGCCTTCAAGAATTCCAGTTTGGAGTATTTCAATATACCAGGTTCACTTACTACCATTGGTGCTTGGGCATTTGAGAATACTCGATTGGTCAATGTAACTTTGCCTTGGACCATCTCTAACGTTGGTGAAGGTACATTCTATAACATTCCAACCCTTACAACCGTGGTATGGACTGCCAATGTATGGAGCTTCCCGAATATGGTGTTCAACAGTCCTAACGTGAAAGATGTTTATTTCACCTTGCCATACGGTATTTCCGAGAAGGGCGACTGGACATGGAACAACAATGCATTGCCACGTTTCCATACGCGTCCTGCTGGCATTGAATCTTGGAAGAACGCAGGCTATGAGAATATTGACGACCAAGTTGTTATCAAGCCAGAGGCAAACCTCGTGCCCTATTCGTTTAATTTTGATGTCGACTTCAATAATGCGGCAGGTATCGTAGCCTATAAGGGTGCATACGATGAAGGAAAAGGTGCTGTTGTCTTGACACAAGTGAACAAAATTGGAGCACAGAACGGATTCCTAATTCGTGTCAATGATGCGCCTGTAGGTGGCTACACCAAAGAGTATACTGCCAAGATTCTCGATAATGGTGATGATTGCAACAGCTTTGATGGTAACGGCATCTGGGCTTCTACAACCCCCACTTACATCACAGATGAGAACCAGTATTATTTTGCAAATGGATGTTTCAACCGCTTGACTGAGTCCAGATTTGTGCCTGGCATGAGTGCTTGGCTCAACCTTCACGACAAGGCAGGAACTGCTAAAGATGCCCTTGACTTCGCCTTCCTCGCTCCCCCATCGTCAACTGGTATACATTCTGTTCAAGTTGACAACAACGAGAGTGTTGCTTATTATACTCTCAGTGGTGTAAAGATTGCTAAACCAGCAACTAAGGGTGTGTATATTTATAAAGGAAAGAAGGTGGTGTTCTAATAGTATTTTAATGGTGTTATAACCATATTCTAATATTTTAATCTCCTATTGGAATTTCTATAGCTTTAAGATGAACTTTTTGCCAACAAAGTGGCGTTGTACCATCAAAAATGTGTATTTTTACATGTAACATTGGGGGGCTTGGGCTTGAAGAAATTCCTGTTGGAAATTTCGGGTTTGTAGAATATATTTTTAAAAAGTAAAATGAAAATGAATAAAAGAAAAGTTTATGTAGTCCCAGAGGTAAGGATAGTAGAGATTTGTCAGGAGAATCTGATGAATAATCCTACATCATGGGATGATGGCAGTGGCAATAAGGAGTCAATTGTCGAAGGTAATCCTGACGAAGGAAGTGACAATTATGCCAAATGGCATGGTTTTAATGAGTGGGAAGATGGAGATACTAAGTATTGATAATTTATTAAAAGATTATAAGATGAATATGAAACTCTTTCTCAGAATTTCGGTGCTTGCCTTGTGCATCTCAATTTCCTTGTCGTCTTTTGCCGACGATCAGAAGGATATAATTAGTGTAGAAGAGATAGATTGGTCTGCTAACAATCAGAGTTTAGAGTCAGTAGTCTGCACTTCGAATGCTCCGAAAATAACTTATTTGTATGCAACAGCTCCCAAAAAGTTTATAACAGTAGGTGGTCGCTATGGAGCGCAGCCTATCCTGGCAGAGGTGGGTATGAACTTCTATGTAGAGAAGGTCAGCGACGACGATGCTGAATGTCGTTATTACATCCACTCATGGGTGGATAATCCTATAACAGCTCACGAAAATGGAAGTGCAGACTATCTTGGTGTCAAGCCTACTATGGATAATGATGAGCGCATTTTTTCGACACCAAAAGATGAAGCCACTAAGTCTATCTATTTGTTTGTGGACCGTGGAAAGGTCAATGCCGAGGACAATAAGGATGCAAGCGGAAATTTGATTTATCCTTCTCCTGATAGGGTGAAGTGGTATATTGAGGCTGTTAGTGGTACTACTCATGGTTATAAAATCTATTCTAAGTGGAAGGACAATCAGGGCTATAACGATGATGTAGAGCGCAAGTATTACTTGGGTTATTACCAAGGTCCTGTAGAAGAAGGCAAACCACAGCAAAAATTCCTGGTGGCTACTGCGGACGAAAGTAAGGCAGAGACGTTCTATTTCATTCAGATAGACGACTACCGAAAAGTCATCAACAGCCAGAACAAAAAGTATATCAATGTATCTGGTCTTGTGCAGGATGCTCGTTTCGAACGAAACAACAAAGGCATCAAAGGTAATTTGTATGGCGATTATGATACAGAGTCAAAAGACAATGTTTGGCAGTTCCGTTACAACCGAGACGAAGATACCTATGTTTTCCCAGATTTGCAGAATAATGTGCAAGAACTGGCATATATGACGGCTTGGGTAGGACCTAAAGGTGATTATCATGGTCAAACAGGCAACTACTTGATTCAGAAAATCACAGGCTTGAAGCCTGGTCTTTACCGTGTCAATTGCCAGGGATTTTACTTCAATCCAGGCAATCAGAACGACAAGAATAATACTTCTTTTGTCTTTGCTTCACAAGACTATACGAATATAAGCAACCAGACGACTCTGAAGACCATTGAATCCGCTGACTGGGATTTGATGCAGAATATGACCTTTAATGGCTCCGACAAGACAGAGGATGGTAAAAATGGTTTTGATAATTTTGCCATCAAGTATTGCGTCAATGCTGGTAAGATATTCGCTGAGAACAATCCTTATGAAGACAAGGATGTGGACAGTCGTAAGTACAACAACAGTGTGGCAGTTCTCGTAAAGGCTGATGAAGGCTCAGAGACTGGTACTCTCTACATCGGCGCAGGCAAGAGAGCCAACGAGGGAGGCTATGCCTATTTCGACAATTTCCAATTGTTCTATATGGGAGACAAGCAGTGGTATCTTGATGCAACGAACACAAGCACCTCTGACTTTACCACTACCCAGAATACCGATGACACTTATTACACTGCAAGTGGCATCAACCGCAATCCTGAGGGTGATGAACAGTATAGGTTCCCTGTTATATACAATATACGCCGCTACTTCAATGTGGGCAAGTGGGAAAGTCTTATTCTACCTTGCACGCTGACGGGCGACCAAGTAAAGCAGACATTCGGAGGCGACCAGGAGGTGAAACTCAGTGCCTTTGACAGGGTGGAAGGAACCTGTGTCTATTTCAAGACTGTTGATACTGATAAGGAGGGTATCGTTGCTGGTAAGCCTTATATCATCAAGGTGGGCAAGGAGGCCGATATCAAAACAAAGAATGATGAATACACATTCCCTTGGGGTAACAATACTACGGTAAAGGTAAAGGGACCTATCTATCAGGTAAAGGGCGTTGTCCCTCCTACATTTACTGGTGAGGGCGTAACAACGGAAGAGGTAACTTCTGGCGGCTATAAGGTTCAGTTCCATGGCTTCTATTACGACCCG
>ERZ808240.1508-NODE-1508-length-28531-cov-8.712179_pt1 | contig 28531 bp, 21 predicted proteins | sample MGYA00521084_ERZ808240 | MGnify/ENA primary metagenome ERZ808240 (study PRJEB31516, sample SAMN03275571) | gut metagenome | biome: mammalia-associated habitat; material: feces | host: Papio cynocephalus | place: Kenya | collected 2012-08-06 ... | reverse complement strand
GTTTTGAATTTTGAGTTTTGAGTTTTGAATTGGTTGCGGCATGCTGCCGCAATTTTGAGTTTTGAATTTTGAGTTTTGAGTTTTGAATTGGTTGCGGCATGCTGCCGCAATTTGGAATTTGGAATTTGGAATTTTGAGTTTTGAATTATGAATTGCGGATGTCATTTGCCAATTCAAAATTGTATAATTCAAAATCGGCGCAGCCGACCAATTCAAAACTCAAAACTCAAAATTCCTAATTCTGATTTGCGCTCGAGCGCAAATCAGTAGTCTCTCTGCATGTCTGCTATCTTTTGTTGGAGTTTGCGTACTTGCTCCTCTTGGAGCACGCGCTTGTACTCGATTGGCACTACTTGTATGAAGTCTTCTACGTAGCGGTTCCAGTCGTCGAGCATGGTGCGGGCGAGTTTGGAGCCGGTATAGAGATAGTGCTGGCGTATCAGCTCATGCAGTTCCTTGCGGTAGTTGGCGTCGTCGACGAGATTTATCTCCACCATGTCCATGTTGCAGAAGTAGTCGAAGTTGTGGTTCTTGTCCCAGACGTATGCCACGCCGCCCGACATTCCTGCGGCGAAGTTGCGCCCCGTTTCTCCGAGCACCACGATGCGTCCGCCCGTCATGTACTCACAGCAGTGGTCGCCCGCGCCCTCAACGACGGCGGTGGCTCCGGAGTTGCGCACAGCGAAGCGTTCGCCCACCTTTCCGTTGATGTACAGCTCGCCGCCCGTGGCACCGTAGAGTCCGGTGTTGCCGGCGATGATGTTGTCCTCGGCGGCGAAGTTGCTGCGTATAGGCGGGAGTATGGAGATGCGTCCGCCAGAGAGTCCCTTGGCGAAGTAGTCGTTGGTTTCGCCCTCGAGTTTGAAGTCGACGCCGCGCGTGAGGAAGGCGCCGAAGCTCTGTCCGGCAGAGCCTTTGAACTTCACGTTGATGGTTTTGTCGGGGAGTCCCTGCTCGCCGTAGCGCTGTGCAATCATGCCACTGAGCATGGCTCCAACGGCACGGTCGGTGTTCTTTATGGCGAAGTCGAGCGAAACTTCATCCTGGCGTTCGATGGCGTTCTGTGCGCCGCGTATGAGTTGCTGGTCGAGAACGTCGCCAAGTTCGTGTGCCTGCTGCGTGGTATGGAAGAGAGAGCCGTCAGACGGTTCGCGATGGAGCAGACGGGTGAAGTCGAGCAGTGCCGACTTAGGATTGTTCTCGTCGCTCTTCGTGACGATGAGCTCCGTGTGTCCGACGATGTCGTTGAGCGAGCGGAAGCCCATCTCGGCGAGGTACTCCCTCACCTCTTGCGCTACGAACGTGAAGTAATTGACGAGATAGTCGGCCTTGCCGCGGAAGTACTTGCGCAGTTCGGGGTTCTGCGTAGCCACGCCCATTGGACACGTGTTGAGATTACACTTGCGCATCATGACGCATCCGAGCACAATGAGCGCTGCCGTTCCGAAGCCGAATTCCTCGGCTCCGAGCAGGGCCATGAGCACTACGTCGCGTCCCGTCTTGAGCTGTCCGTCCACCTGGAGCCGCACCTGTCCGCGCAAGCCGTTGCGCACGAGCGTCTGCTGTGTTTCGGAGAGTCCTATCTCAGGCGAGATGCCCGCAAAGCGCATACTCGACGCCGGGGAGGCACCCGTGCCGCCCTCTGCTCCCGATATGACGATGAGGTCGGCTTTTGCCTTTGCCACGCCGGCGGCGATGGTGCCCACGCCACTCTCTGCCACGAGTTTCACGCTGATGGCAGCCTTGGGGTTGACGTTCTTGAGGTCGAAGATTAGCTGCGCGAGGTCCTCGATGGAATATATGTCATGATGAGGTGGCGGGGAGATGAGTGAGATGCCGGGGATGGAATGGCGCGTCTTGGCAATCACCTCGTTGACCTTGAAGCCCGGCAGCTGTCCGCCTTCACCAGGCTTGGCTCCCTGCGCCACCTTTATCTGTATCTCCTCGGCGTTGACGAGATACTCCGTCGTAACGCCGAAGCGTCCCGATGCCACTTGTTTTGTCTTGCTCGACAGCGACACGCCGTCGACCGTCTGATGGAAGCGCTCGCTGAGCTCGCCGCCCTCGCCCGTGTTGGAGCGTGCGCCGAGGCGGTTCATGGCAAGCGCCATTGCCTCGTGAGCTTCCTTGGAGAGTGCTCCGAACGACATGGCACCCGTCACGAAGTGCTTAACGATTTTCTCGACGGGTTCCACCTCGTCGAGCGGTATTGGATTATGCTTGAAATCGAAGAAGTCGCGGATGAAGATGGGGTCGGGTTTCTCGTCCACGTATTTTGCGTATTCCTTGTATTTCGCGTAGTTGCCGGTGCGCGTGGCGAGTTGCAGGGTGGCGATGGTCTCGGGGTTCCAGGCGTGGCGTATGCCGTCGCGACGGTAGTGGAACTGTCCGAAGTTGGGCAGGAAGTCGAGTTTGCCCTTCGTGGCGAACGCCTTGTCGTGCATGCGCACTGCATCGCGGGCTATCGTCTCCAGCCCCACTCCACCGATGGTGCTCACCTCCGTGCCGAAGTAAGTCTTCAGCAGCGACTCCGAGAGTCCGATGCTCTCGAATATCTTCGCGCCGCGGTAGGATCGTATGGTGGAGATGCCCATCTTTGCCATAATCTTCAGCAAGCCCTTCTTTACTGCCTTTATGTAGTTGGACTCCGCCGTGGCGTAGTTTTCCTGTATCTTTCCGCGCTTCACGAGGTCGTCGAGCACGGCGTAGGTCATGTAAGGGCAGAGGGCAGAAGCGCCGTAGCCGAGGAGCAGGGCGGCGTGCATCACTTCGCGAATCTCTCCGCTCTCCACGATGAGGGCGGTCTGCACGCGCTTGCCGACGGAGATGAGATAATGGTGAACGGCGCTGACAGCGAGCAGCGACGGGATGGCTGCGTGTGCGGGGTCGACGTCACGGTCGGAAAGGATGATGTAGTTGTTGCCCTCGTCGACGCTTCGCTCCGCGTTGTGGCATAGATTGTCGAGAGCCTCGCGCAGGCCTTCCTCGCCTTTGGCACACTCGAAGAGCATAGGCAGCTTAACGGTCTTGAAACCTTTGTAGCGGATGTTGCAAAGGAGGTCGAGCTGCGTGTTGGTCAGTATAGGGTGAGGCAAGCGCACCATCTTGCAATTCGACTCGTCGGGCGAGAGGATGCCCGACCCTACTCTGCCGATGTATTCCGACAGCGACATGACGAGCGACTCGCGTATGGAGTCGATGGCGGGATTGGTTACTTGGGCAAACTGCTGACGGAAATAGTTGAAGAATATCTGCGAATGGGGCGAGAGCACGGCGAGTGGCGTGTCGTTGCCCATGGAAGCTGTAGGCTCCTGACCATTGGTGGCCATGGGGACGATGGTGCCGTCGACGTCTTCCTCGCCGAAGCCGAACATGAGTTCCTTTCGCGTAAGGTCGTCGACGGAGTTGTCTACCTTGCGTCCGGAGTGGAGCTTCTCAAGCTGTATGCGGTTGGTGGAGAGCCACTGACGGTAGGGATGCGCTTTGGCAAGGCGCTCCTTTATCTCGCCGTCGTAGTAGATTTTGCCCTCCTGAGTGTCGATGAGAAGTATCTTGCCCGGCTGCAGACGTCCCTTCTCGGCTATCTCTGTCGGGTCGAAATCCATTACGCCCACCTCCGACGCCACCACCATCGTGTCGTTCTTCGTAATGGTGTAGCGTGCCGGACGGAGACCGTTGCGGTCGAGCATTCCGCCTGCGTAGCGACCGTCGCTGAAGAGCAGCGCGGCAGGGCCGTCCCACGGCTCCATGAGGATGGAGTGGTATTCGTAAAACGCCTTGAGATCTTCGGGTATGGGGTTCTTGTCGTTGAAGCTCTCCGGCACCATCACCGCCATGGCGTGGGGCAGAGAGAGTCCGCTCATGACGAAGAACTCGAACACGTTGTCAAGACTGGCGGAGTCGGACATATCGGGCTGTATTACGGGCGAGATGTCGCGGATGTCGCCGAGGGCCTCACTGGAGAGCACCGACTCGCGTGCACGAAACCATGAGCGGTTGCCTCGTATGGTGTTGATCTCGCCGTTGTGCGCAAGAAGGCGGAACGGCTGGGCAAGGCTCCATGTTGGGAAAGTGTTGGTGGAGAAACGCGAGTGGACAAGAGCGAGTCCGCTCGTGAAATAATTGTTGGTAAGGTCGGGGTAGTACTGGCGTACCTGCATACTGGAGAGCATGCCTTTGTAGACGATGTTCTTGCTCGAAAGCGAACATACATAGAAATCCTTGTCGTGAACGCGGTTCTCTATCTTTTTCCTTATTATATATAAGGTGCGTTCGAAAGTGGCCACTTTGTCATCGGTGACGCCCGTGATGAACAGCTGCTTCACGGCTGGCTCCGTCGCAAGAGCAGCCTCGCCGAGGCAGGAGGGATTGGTTGGCACGGTGCGCAGATGCATCAGCGTGAGCCCCTCACGCTCTATTTCCTCTATCATTATGGAGAGGATATGTTGCTGGCGCGCGGCGTCCTTAGGCAAGAACACAAGGCCTGTGCCGTACTTGCCTTTCTCGGGCACGGGGATGCCCTGAAGGAGAATGAACTCGTGAGGTATCTGGAGCATTATTCCGGCTCCGTCGCCCGTCTTGTTGTCGGCGCCCTCGGCTCCGCGGTGGCGCATGTTCTCAAGCACGCGCAGGGCGTTGTCTACAAGTTCGTGACTCTTGTTGCCATGTATGTTGACAACCATGCCCACGCCACACGCGTCGTGCTCGTAGGCTGCATTGTATAATCCTGAATTTCTCTCGCCCCCCTTGGGGTTATGGGCGCGATGGTCTTGTACTTCACCCATCTTCGTTGCTTTTAATTAGTATACTAATAAAATATGTGTCAAATTGTTTGCAAATTTAGCAATTTACTTTCAAAAGGCAATAGACTACATGTATAATTATTATAAAAAAATGACGTAAGACAAGACCTTTACTTACATTTTAACATTATACAACGCACATACTCTATATTTTATAACAAAAACTCCGCTTTGAACGTATATCTGTCAAACGCAGCACTTCTCTAACAAAAAAATCCGCCTCATTGCTTGCGGCATAAAAAGAAGGCAAAAGACGCAAGTTATGAATTATATTTAGTAATTTTGCAGCTAACCAATATCACGCATACCACTATGAACGTAAAAATCGACGACTCGTGGCGCAAGCACATCGGAGCTGAGTTTGAGAAGCCTTACTTCGCCTCTCTCTGCGACTTCGTGCGCCAGGAATATGCCCAAGGCACATGCTATCCGCCTGGTTCCCTCATCTTCAACGCCTTCAATCTCTGCCCCTTCGACAAGGTGAAGGTGGTGATAATAGGTCAAGACCCCTACCATGAGCCGCGCCAGGCGCAGGGACTGAGCTTCTCCGTTGCCGACGGAGTGGCTTTTCCGCCGTCGCTCCAGAACATTTTCAAGGAGATTGAACTCGACCTCGGCAAACCAATTCCGGCATCGGGCGACCTCACGCGATGGGCAAAACAGGGCGTGCTGCTGCTCAACGCTACGCTGACGGTGCGCGCCCATCAGGCTGCAAGCCATCAGCGCCACGGCTGGGAGGAGTTTACCGACGCCGCCATACGCGCCCTCTCCGCCGACCGCGACGGACTTGTCTTCATCCTTTGGGGTGGCTATGCGCGCTCGAAGGCACAGCTGATAGACCGCTCGCGCCATCTCATTCTGGAGTCGGTGCATCCTTCACCGCTCTCCGCCAACAGAGGAGGATGGTTTGGCAACCACCACTTCTCGCGCTGCAACCAATGGCTCGTGGAGCATGGAAAAGACCCTATCGACTGGTAGTCATTTTTACTCTTAACATTTTAAATTCAAAACAACCGTGATTCTTGAAATATCCAACATCCTCGTTTCCTCGGACATCATCACCGAGAAGTTTTGCTGTGACCTCGACAAGTGTAAAGGCATCTGCTGCGTGGAGGGCGACGCGGGAGCTCCCGTGACGCTCGACGAGATTGCCGGCATTGAAGACTCGCTCGACGTGGTGTGGAGCGACATGTCGGCGCAGGCGCAAGCCGTGGTCGACAAGCAGGGCGTCGCATATACCGACCGCGACGGCGACCTCGTGACGAGCATCGTGGGCGGGAAGGACTGCGTCTTCACATGCTACGAAGACGGATGCTGCCTCTGCGCCCTTGAACGTGCTTTCCGTCAGGGCAAGACGTCGTTCGTAAAGCCTATCTCGTGCGCCCTCTACCCTATCCGCGAGAAGACATTCGCCGGAGGCATCGTGGCGCTCAACTACAACCGCTGGGACGTATGCTGCGACGCCGTGAAGAAAGGGCGCGAGCTCAACCTGCCCGTCTACCGTTTTCTGGAGGGGCCGCTCACACGGCGCTTCGGCAAAGAATGGTATGAGGAACTGTGCGCCGTGGCTGAGGAACTGACGAAGAGTGGACAGCTGTAGGCTGCATTAACAAAAGAAACGTAAAATTGGAGATGGTTGACATAGAATTGTACAGATACTCGCTTGTGGCGGCACTGTCGCTGATGATATACTTCAGCCTGACGTTCATCTTCGGGCGACTGCCCGAAGGCAACTACTTTCTGCACTACGGCAAGGCACGGCGCCGGCTCGGATTGGCGTTGCTCATGCTCTCTGTCAACTACGCCGTGCATCTCTTCGCAACGCCACGCTTCTGCTGCCCCGACTGGGCAATTCTCATGAACATCGACACGTACTTCATTGCGGCGTGGCTCTTCGCAAGCAGTATGCAGGAACTTCTTACACGCGACTACAACTCTCCCCGCCGCGACGTGCTCAACACTATCGGATGGGCAGCGTTCTGCGCCGTCGGCGCTACGCTGACTATTCTCTCGCCCAGCGCCGCTATGACAACGGCAACGCTACTTGCCATGTCGCTCGTCTTCATGCTCTACACCCTACACCTCGCCATTAGCCTCATCGGAGCCTACCGCCGTGCCGTGCGTCTACTCGACGGCTACCACTCGGATGACATTGCGGCTTACGTGAAGTGGATGTCGGTGTTCACGTGGCTTGCCGTGTTCTACGGCATCGGGCAAGGCGTCTTCACGTTCCTACCCGACAAATACGTATTCGTGTGGATTCTTTCGTCAATACCTTTCTATGCCTATGGCTACGTCTCGTACGTCAACTACTCGCTTGACGTGCGCAAAGTGGACGAAGCTCTCGACACCGACACGACCGACACAGCCGACTGCAACACGCAGTTCTCTGCTGCCGACACCGATGCGGCATCCGATACCACTATCGGCGAACGGCTCGCCCGATGGATTGCGGAGGAAGGCTTCACTTGCAAGGGGCTAACCATCACGCAGCTTGCCCACGACATCTGCACCAACCGCACCTATCTCTCCGTCTACATCAACACCAACTACGGCATGTCCTTCCGCGACTGGGTCAACTCTCTACGCCTCAACTTCGCCAAGCGCCTGCTCGCCGACAAGCCAACCCTCAACATAAGCGACATTGCCGAACGCTCCGGCTACGTCTCGCTGAGCAGCTTCACGCGCATCTTCTCCACAACGGAAGGCACGAGCCCAGGAAGGTGGCGGCGCGAGCACACATGTAAACAACCGTCGGGCAACGCAAGCACGACCTGACATCACCACTTCAGCTTGCCATACTTCTGCTTATACCATAGTTGCCAACCATTCACCAGGTTCTGCCAAATCATGTAAGCGCCTGGAGCTATGGAGGCAAGAGGATTCAGAAATGTAAGGGTGAGCCAGATGCCAACGATCGTATTCTTCTGACCGAGCGCCTGACCCGCACTGATGCTGGCATCATAATGTCTGCCCACTGCCTTTCCGATGGCAAACTGGACAACACAGACTATGAGGGGAACGATAAGGAGCAATGCCAATACCCATCCATCAACCTTGGCATTAAGAATATTGTGCAAGGTGGTGCCCATCAAGATGGTGAGATTGAAACACCACATATAAATACCCAAGTCCTTTACTTTTTTCACCTTGTCTACAAACTTAGGCAAGAACTTCCTGCTCAAGAATGCCAAGAGCAATGGCACCACCAGCACCGTGGTGACATTGCGAAACACCATGGCACTCATAAAGATGAAACTTACATCAGCACCCTTCTCTACCATCGGGAACAGACTCGGAATAATAACCATCGTAAAGATATTGGCAATGACGGTATATGTCGTAAGCGAGCCGATGCTTCCGCCCAACTTCTCTGTTACCACAGCCACTGCAGCAGCCGTAGGACAAATGAAGCAAATGAAAGCGCCCTCCAAGATAAGCTTAATATCATAGTTGCCACCAAACTCGAAGATGAGCACCACCATCATCAATGACAAAGACACACGGATGAGCTGCAGGATAAAATGCCATGCCTTCGGCTTCATCTCCTTGATTTCTATCTTGCAGAAGGTTACATAGAGCAAGGCAAACAATATCCAAGGCATCAACTTCACGAGCGCAGGACCACACACATCGCCTATAGGTCTCAAAAAAGAAACGTTGGCAAATATCAAATAGACCAATGCTCCCAAAAACAAGGAGCTTGGCAACGAAAACTTACGAAAAAAACGCCACAATCCCATAATCATATACCTATTTATATATACTTCAGATTCGGGTGCAAAGTTACGGCAAAAATCCGAACCATCGTAAAGAATGTACACTAATTTTCAGCCATCCAGCATCGGGACAATTGCTCATAATTCAGAATGAACCATAATATCATTGAATATCCCCCCAACTCAAACAGCTTTTTACGCAGAAAAAAATATCCATGACTCAAACAGTTTGTTTACGCATTGTTTACGCAGAAAAAAAACAGCGGCCCGCGCCGAAGCACAAGCCGCTGTAATAGAAGCGTGGACCAGCCTGGGCTTGAACCAGGGACCTCCAGATTATGAGTCTGTTGCTCTAACCAACTGAGCTACAAGTCCGACTTAACCCTATCAGGGATAAGTTTGCGGATGCAAAGGTAAGGTTTTTCAGGCGAACAGCCAAATTTTTACACGTTTTTATCATCAAAACAAGCATAAATAGTGCGAAAAGCCGTAATTTTGCAGACAAGTATGAGAAAAGACATTAAAAACATAATATTCGACATGGGTGGCGTGCTCGTCGGTCTCGACGCCGCACGCTGCGCCGCTGCCTTCCGCGAGATTGGATGCGGGAAGATTGTGGCATACGTCGAGGAGCACCGCACGGAGGACCTCTTTCTCGACACTGAACTGGGCCGCATCGACACGCACGCCTTCTGCGACGAGGTGCGCCGCATCTGTTGCTCTGACACATCTGACGAGCGCATCGTCTGGGCATGGAACGAATTGCTCGTCGCCACGCCGAAGGAGAAGCTATCGCGCCTCGCCAAGCTCAAGGAGCAGGGCTATCGCCTCTTCCTGCTCTCCAACACCAACGCCATGCACTGGCAACGCTGCCGCGACGATTTCTTCACAGCCGACGGCCTCTCTGCCGACGACTATTTCGAGCGTGTGTTCCTTTCTTTCGAGATGCACCTCGCCAAACCGTCGCCCGACATCTTCCTTGAGGCCCTGCGCGAGGCTGACATCGACGCCGCCTCCACCCTTTTCATTGACGACAGCGAGGTCAACTGCCGCGCCGCCGAGAGCGTGGGCATCAATGCCCTTGTAGAGAACACCGGACACCGTTGGCTATATGAAATATGATTACTGCGCCACAATAGGCTTCTTCGACGGTGTACACCGCGGCCACCAGCACGTCATTGGCTGCCTCTCCAGCATAGCTCGCGCAAGGGGGATGAAGTCGATGATTATCACCTTCGACCGCCATCCGCGCCAGGTGGTGCACGCCGACTACGTGCCCCAACTGCTTAGCGCGCCCAGCGAGAAGCTGCGGCTGCTGCGAGAGACGGGAGTGGACAGCGTGGAGGTGCTCCATTTCGACAGCGACATGGCGCGTATGCCTGCCCGCGAGTTTATGCAGACCGTCTTGCACGACCGTCTTGGCGTTGCCCTACTGCTCACGGGCTACGACAACCGCTTCGGCCACAACCGCTCCGAGGGGTTTGAAGATTATGTGCGCTACGGCAAGGAAATGGGCATGGAGGTGATGGAGTGTACGCCGACCGACATCGACGGACTGCGCGTGTCGTCGTCGCTCGTCCGCCGACTGCTTGCCGACGGCGACGTCGCCGAGGCTGGGAGATGTCTCGGCAGGCCCTACCGCTTTGGCGGCACCGTTGCCCACGGCTATCAGGAGGGACGCCGCTTAGGCTTCCCCACTGCCAACATCTGCCCAGACATGGCAGAACAGCTCATCCCGCTTGTAGGCGTCTACGCCGCGCGCGTAGCCGTTGAGGACGGCAAACCCATGCCTGCCATGCTCAACATCGGCACCAACCCCACCTTCCAGCGTTCCTCGCTCACCATAGAGGCACACATCATCGGTTTCGACGGCGACATCTACGGCAAACACGTAACCGTGGAGTTCTGCTCGCGTCTGCGCGGAGAGCGGCGTTTCGACAGCATCGACGCCCTGCGCTCGCAACTCCTTGCCGACCGGGAGGCTGTTATCAAGGAACTTTACTCTTACCCCACACAACATCAGGAATATATATAAAAAAAACTCAACAACAATGAAAACAAGCAAATCCGCATACCTCGACGCGGCACTCTATCTCGTTGTGTTTCTTCTCGCGCAGTTTGTCGTCTCCCTCGTCATGGGATTCATCAGCCAAACAGCCTCCACATCGCCCACAACGATGTGCGTCGCCTCGCTCATAGCCAGCCTGCTGACCATCGCCGTCTTCGCCTGGCGCAAATGGGCATGTCTCAACGGCAAGTACATCAACACGCGCCCGTGGTTCACGCTCTTCTGGGTGGCATGCCTCAGCGTCGGCAGCATCATTCCCCTTGAACTCATCATGGAGCAGACGGGCATAGAGATGCCGAAGGACTTCACGGAGATGTTCCGCAAGATGATGAGCAACGAATGGGGCTTCATGGCCATCGGCGTCATCGGCCCCGTCGCAGAAGAGATAGTGTTCCGCGGAGCCATCCTGCGACGCCTGCTCGACGCGGGCGGCCATCGCTGGCGCTGGGCAGCCATCGCCGGATCGGCGGCTCTGTTCGGCGTGGTACACTTCAACATGGTGCAGGGCGTCAACGCCTTCTTCGTCGGCCTGCTGCTCGGATGGATGTACATGCGCACTCGCAGCATCGTGCCTGGCGTGGCGTTCCACATCGTCAACAACTGCACCGCCGTCGTCTTCTCGCGCCTCTTCCCCGGAGCCGACGACATGAAGCTCATCGACTTCTACGGTGGCGACATGAAGCGCGTCGCCATTGCTGTCGCCTGCTCACTGATGATATTCCTCGCCGCGCTCTATCAACTGCGCTGGCGACTGGAGAGAGCCGACTAACTAATAGCACCCCCAACAAGATTAAATGCTATGCAAGATTTTCGAGACATAAACGTCAGTTACGCCACGCGCCTTTGCAACGGCAGCCACATCGACAACAAGATTCTGCTGCTCGACGAGATGGCAGAGATTCCCATTCCGCGCGAGCCGCGCCGCATGCAGTGTCTGCTGCTCGCCATGTGCTTGCAGGGCACAGCCCACTACTTCGTCGACTCCGTGGAGCACACCGTAGAGGCTGGCGACCTCATCATCGTCAACCGGGGACGCGTGACGTACAACTGCACTTTCTCGCCCGACTGCCACGGCATCGGCATACTCATCGACTACGACTTCTTCAAGGAAATCATCAAGAGCGTGCACGAACTGTCGTCGCTCTTCCTCTTCGCGCGCAACCATCCCGTGTTCCGCCTGCCAAAGGCACGCGCCGACTTCATCCGCGAGACGTTCTTCCGCATCAAGGCGAAAATTGACGAGCCGGAAAACCATTTCCGCCTGGAGATGGTGCAGTCGCTCTTCCTTACTATGGTCTACGAACTGTCGAACGTCATCTACTCCGTGCAGTCGCAGAACGACGAGCTACACACGCGCGCTGAGGAAATCTTCACGAAGTTCATTCTGCTCGTGGAGCGCAACTTCCGCTCCGAACGCCGCGTAGGATGGTACTCTCAGCAGCTCTGCATCTCTGCGAAGTATCTCTCGGAGACGGTGAAGGCGGTGTCGAAGCGCACGCCCAACGATTGGATCGACTCCTACGTGACGATGGAGCTGCAGATGCTTCTGCGCAACACGCAGAAGAGCATAAAGGAGATAACGCAGGAACTGCACTTCTCCAACCAGTCGTTCCTCGGCAAGTACTTCAAGGAGCACACCGGCATGTCGCCGTCGGAATACCGCAAGCGCTGACCATCAACGCAAATTGCAAAACGCTTTGGTATATCATCTATCCGTGGCGGAGGTCTCCGGCCTCCGCAGCACCCATTATCCACTATTAATTACTGAAGTTTCTGATATCTTCTACATGCTGTCAGTAAACGGGTAGACAAGTAAACAAGGAGATTGGCGATGCCGGTATAAGCCTTCGAACAACGATTTTTGTAGAAAAGGCAGACAGCTGTTTATCACGGCGCCACTCCATCTTCCGCTTGATGCAAATATTGTGCATAGAGTAAAAAAGTGTTACAAAAGTTTTTTGCGTTTTAGAATGTCGTGTAGCAGGAGAAATGGTGTTCACCGCTCCGCACGGCATTAATTTTATGGTAAAATCGGGCATAAACAGCCCCTTTTTCACGTTTTTCTCCTTCCCGAACGCTTCTTCACGCCGTCTAAAGTGGCGCTTCTCAGTGGCTGAAGTGGCGCTTTATTCTATCTGAAGTGGCGCTTTAGGTGGCGTTAAGTATTGCACATTCAAGCCTCAACCTCTACAAGCAGCTGGCGCACAGCGCTTTCCGCCTGCACATTCAAAACCGTGAAAAATACGCCAAGCGACTGCCCCGTCTGTTCAGAAGGCAGTTATGGGCAATCACAGGCGCAAATATCCGACAAGAATCCGCCACTCCGTCACCCGAAATCAGGATGAACAAAGATTCTACATTTTTGATACTTTATGTCAGCAATTTAAAAAAATACAGAGAAATATAACACGCCTTAAATATTTTTTTGTACTTTTGTCCACGAATTTAAGGCATTGCCTTTCATATTAGAGAGAATATTATAAAACATTTAACAAATATCAAGTTATGAAACACAGGCTTATTGCATTGGGTCTTTTGGCAAGCGTCATGGGACTCGCCAACGCGCAGAGTACAAGACAGATTTATCTTGTGAAGGGCAACAAGGTCGTTGCCACCCTCCCCGCCTCCGACGTAGAGTACATCTCTTTCTCCGCCCCAGAAGGCGTCTACATCCCCATCACTCCCAAGCAGGGCGACAACACTACGCTCACGATGTACAACTGCAGCGACGATTGGGAGAAAGACCCAGCCGACCGCAAGTTCGACTGTCTTGTAGGCAAGCTTGTGAAATTCATGTGGTATGCCGACTACGGCTTCGTAGGCACTCTGAAGATAACGGGCGCGAGCGGCACAAATGTAGACTACGAGTACGTCACTGACGACGAGGAGTTCGGCAAGTGCTGGGAGTGCTACATGCCAGAGGAGCCCATCACCATCGAGACCATCGCCACGGAGAAGACCGACTACGTGGGCCGCTCCTTCGTAGGCAACTACAAGGGCTATCCCGTCACAGTCGGCACCAACGGCGTCTTCTCCTCCTCCGAGCCTTCACTCTCGCTCCGCCTCAGCTCCAACACGTCCTTCCACGCCTCCGTTGACGGCGGCAAGGAGTTTGCCGGATGCTACTCCTTCGACGGCTCCAGAAACACGTTCAGCTATCTCGACGAATACAGCGCCGACGTCTACGGCAAGAAGACCTACGGCGTGGCAGGCACATGGTTTGACGGCGGCGACGCCCTCGTCGTAGTCAACGACCTCAACGACGACAAACCCGACAACAACCGCTACTACTTCGCCAGCACGTCCGACTGCACCTTCACGTCGGCCTCAAGCGACGACTTCGGCTCACGCTATCTCTTCGCGCTCAATCGCAACGGCTCCACATCCTATTACTATTACGACCGTCTCAGCAACTCCATCGAACCCGTGACGCTCAGCTTCTCTTCAGGCACATCCATCGACGGCGCATCCTCTGCTATCGTAAGCGACGCTCTGGGCACAGCGCTCTTCCGCTACTCACGCGCCTCGGAGTCAGCCAATCCGGTATTCACGCTGAAAGGCAAGGAGGCTGGCACCTACACATCCACGACGGGCACGGGCGACGCCCTCACCCTCGACGGCTTCGGCTCCGCCACCTACGGCTCCGTCAAAGGCTCCTACACATATAAGGACGGCATCGTTACGCTGACAACAGCCGACGGCGAGCTCACGTTCACCGTCGACTCCGCCACACAACAGTACACAGCCACAAAGTCGGGCGAATGGGACGGCAGCGAGAACTTCGCAGCCTCCGTCACGGGTCGCTACGACGGCAACTCGGCATCAATGGGCATGATTGCCATCTCGCTCAACCACGACTACGCCGGCAATGAGGAGAAGGGCACCGTGAAGTTCCAGGCCACGCTGACCACCGACTTCTACGAAACGAAGGAAATCATCTCCAACACAGCCTCCTACACCTACGACGACTCGAAGAAGCAGCTGACCATCTCCGGTCTGCTCGTCGGCACAGCCAACGGCAGAAGCACTGAGCGCATCAACATCACCTTCGACGTCAACGCCGACAAGACACAGCTCACGTGCAACGAGGCAAAGGTTCTGCGCGCCGTATCGGGTGGCGACACACGCTACATAGAGCTCAACGGCGTAACCCTCGTGGCACGCTAAAGGGGGGCTGACACCCCTACCCCATTTTTTCCCTAACGTTCAACATTAGCATACTTATACGCATCATGAATAAGATAATGAGAAGGACTATGGCCCTCGCGGCGCTGCTTTCCCTTACGCTCGGCACGCAAGCCGACGACAAGGTGGCGGTGGTGACGAAGAAGGGCAAGACCACTTACGCAATAGACAAAGTGGCGCGCATCGCTGTCGGCGACGACCTCTCCGTCGTCACGTCCGACGGCAAGACGACGACCTACGCCTTCGACGACGTGCAGCGCATCGTCATCGGCGACGACGCCACAGCCATCAGCGCCGTCAGCAAGGACGGATCCTCCGTGCTCACGCTCTCCGTGGCGTCCGACGGCAGCAGCATGACTGTCGGCGGATGGCAGCAGGGAGAGACGGCAACGCTTGAACTCTTCGACGTGGCAGGCCACGCCCTGACGCAACGCGCCGCATGGCATGGGGAGTCTGTAGACATCTCCTCGCTCCCCTCTGGCGTCTACGTACTGCGCATCGGCAGCCACACGGCTAAGTTCCGCAAATAGAAGTAGCATAACTGGGAGAGGGGGCGCCCCCGCCCCCGACATTGCAATAATATCTACACACATAAGTTATATTTAGCAACGCGCCCCGTAAAGGCAAAAGTATTTAGAATAGAAAACTTTTGCCTTTACGGGGCGCGTTGCGTCGTTATTCGGCAGACACGTCTTTTTTCTTGCCCAAAGTAAGTTAATTTTTGGCGTTTATTGACACAAAAGCACTACCTTTGCCAAAGAATAACAATACAATAAAAGACACTACATCAATGAAACGACAATTACTATCCGCCGCCGCGCTGTGCTTCGCCATGGCAATGAGCGCACAGTCGCTCTTCGTCGGCACCTACAACATCCGCAACCACAACTCCGACGACGACCGCAAGGGTAACGTGTGGACAACACGCTGCAAGGTCATTTGCGACCAGGTGAACTTTGAGGACCCCGACATCTTCGGCACGCAGGAAGTGCTCGTCGGACAGCTCGGCGACCTCCTCAGCTCTCTCGACGGCTACGGCTACATCGGTGTCGGACGTGACGACGGCAAGGAGGATGGCGAGTACTCCGCCGTGTTCTACAAGAAAGACCGCATCGAACTGCTCAAGAAGGGCAACTTCTGGCTCAACGAAACGCCCGACAAGCCGAAACTCGGATGGGATGCCGCTTGCGTGCGCATCTGCTCATGGGGCGAATTCCGCCAGAAAGCCACGGGCTTCAAATTCTTCTACTTCAATCTCCACATGGATCACGTGGGCGTAGTGGCGCGTCGCGAGGCTGCGAAACTCGCCGTGAGGAAGATAAAGGAGATTGCCAAGGGCGCACCCGTCGTGCTCACGGGTGACTTCAATGTCGACCAAACCGACGAAATCTACCGGATTTTCACCACCTCCGGCATCCTCAAAGACTCCTTCACAGCAGCTCGCCTGCGCTTTGCCGAGAACGGCACGTTCAACGACTTCAAACCCTACGTGAAGTCTGACTCACGCATCGACCACGTGTTCGTGTCGCCGGAGTTCGGCGTCGACCGCTACGGCATGCTTACCAATATGTACTGGACTGACGACGCTCCCGACGCAGCATCCAAGAAGAAGCCCGATGCCGACGGATTCACAAAGCAGACGCTGCGCACGCCAAGCGACCACTATCCGGTGTTCGTGAAAATAAAGTATGGCAAATAAGACGAATCCGCCCGTCCTTCCATACACTGACAAATATTGAAAAATAAGGAAAAACAAAAGTATACAAAAATGAAAGCAATAACATCCGACATCTGGCCCGTCGGCGTCAACGATCGCCATAAGGCTCTTTTCGAGGGACTTTGGCCCCTGCCCAACGGAGTAAGCTACAACGCATACATCATCGATGACGAGAAAGTGGCGCTCGTGGACACCGTTGAGGTGGACTTCTTCACGCAGTTTCTCGACAATGTGCGCCGAGTCATCGGCGACCGCCCAATCGACTATATCATCGTCAACCACGTCGAGCCCGACCACAGCGGCTCCCTGGCGCTGATAAAGAAGTACTACCCCGAGGCGAAAATCGTGGGCAACAAGAAGACATTCGACATGGTGCGCGGCTTCTACCGCGTCGGCGAGAACGAAAACGACATTCTTGAGGTGAAGAACGGCGACACTCTCTCGCTCGGCAAGCACGAACTGCAGTTCACGATGATTCCCATGGTGCACTGGCCGGAGACAATGGCGACGCTCGACACTACCACCCACACGCTCTTCTCCGGCGACGCCTTCGGCTGCTTCGGTGCGCTCAACGGCGCCTACGTCGACAGCGACATGAACTGCGACATCTACTGGGACGAAATGCAGCGCTACTACTCCAACATCGTCGGCAAGTACGGCGTGCCCGTACAGCAGGCACTGAAGAAGCTTGCCGGCGTGCAAATCGACTTCATCTGCTCCACGCACGGTCCCGTATGGCATGACCACATCAGCCGCGTCATCGGCGAGTACGACCGCATGAGCCGCTACGAAACGGAGCCCGGACTCGTCGTCTGCTACGGCTCCATGTACGGCAACACGGAACGTGCTGCCGAGATGATTGCACACGCCGCAAGCGAGGCTGGCGTGAAGAACATCGTCATGCACGACGTGTCGCGCGAGAACCACTCGTTCATCCTACGCGACATCTTCAAGTACCGCGCTCTTGTAGCCGGTGCGCCCACCTACAACAACGGACTTTACCCCGAGATGGAGATGCTCATGTCGGAGCTTGCCGAGCGCGGCATAAAGAATCATCTGCTCGGCGTCTTCGGCTCGTTCACATGGGCGGGTCAGGCAGTGAAGAAAATCCTTGAATGGAACGAAAACAAGCTGAAGTTCACTCTCGTCGGCACGCCCGTCGAGATAAAGCAGAGCCTCAACGACGAAACCGAAGCTGCCTGCCGACAACTCGGCAAAGCCATCGCTGAAGCCCTCTAAACAAAGGAAGCGCCATGAAAGGCGCAAAAGTTATTGATTATTAGAACTTTTGCCCTTTCATGGCGCTTTGCTTTACATTATTTATTATCCAAGGCAACACCTTTGACTAAGGAGAGGTTGCCCTTCTGGATGAATAGGCTTACCTCTTTTGCCATTTACGGCAAGTATTCTCCACCCGTAATCTCTTGAAGCGTCAGCGAGCGGAATACGACATCGTACACCTCCGTATACTGACTGCCAAGCTTCAGTCTCACGCCGTTGTCCTCGTAAAGGAAAGCTATGTCACCGTTGCCGTCAACGTCCATCGTGGAATATGCAGAGTAGCCCGACGTCACCTCATGACGCTTCCACCCCGTCGTCCAAGCTTCGGGAGAACGCATGGCGTCGCACGAAGAGAACGCCTTCCAATAGATTGAGACATGGGAACGACGCTCACGGTTGCTCGGATGGTTGCCTTCTGTGCCGCGCGGCACCGACTGTAACGCCAGCCATACGCGCTCACCCTTTACCGGGATAGAGGATGTTCCATCCACGACCTCCGTTCCGCCAACGACATCCTTTCCATCTACGATATTCTTTCCGCCAACGACATTGGAGGCTCGTCGTGCAGAAACGATAAGCAGCTCGCCGTTGGTGGCATTGTCGAGGGCGGCAGTGCCCGTGATGGGATCGGTGGACTCTGTGGGCTGAGCCCATGTACCTTCGTCAAAGTCCTTACCATTATACGTGAAGACATTGAACGTTCTGCCGCCCATCATGCGGCAGCTGAGCACCACAGAGCCATCAGGCAACTCCTCTATCTTCGACTCGTCGCCCTTTGGTGCAGGACGGGCGTTGCTGCCACCGAGCGCATGCCATTGTCCACCGAAGTCATCGGAGTAGACAACAAGCGTTCCACAATTGGTGGTGAGAGCAGCATATAGGCGATAGTAAAAGCCCTTCCTCACCATGCGACTCTGACAGATGCGTCCGCTTGCAAAGAACAAACGCTCAACGGGCTGCTCGCTGTTGCTGTCATAGATGCCGTACATCTGTGGCGTCACATTGCGCCCGTTCCACGTGCGTCCATCATCGAGACTATAGTAGCGCCCCACCTGGAGCGCCGTGGCGTAGCCGTCGGCTGGCGTAGCCTTGGAACGTCCGTAGCCCGTCGTGCCCGATGCACACATCATGAGCAGGCGTCCCGTCAACCGATCGCGCACGACGGCTGCATCACCGTGCGACTGGTCGAACGTGCCAGAGCCGAATCCCTCCACGATGCGGCGAGGCGCAGTCCACGTGCGTCCACGATCGGAGCTGTAGCGCGCCTCAATGGAGATGTTTCCAACGGAGCCTACGTCGCCCCAGACAGTAGCGTCGGTGACGCCGGAGCGATTGTCGGTCAGGGCGATAATGTTGTCGCCGTATGCTATGACGGCAGGTATGCGATAGAACTCGTGACGTGCCGTATCGGTGCGCCAAAGTGTGGTCTGCGCAGAAGCGAAAGAAGCCAACGCAGAGAAAACAAGTGATATGGTAACGGATTTTATCATGCTGTAATAGTTAGGTTCTACAAATGTAGCGAAAAAATCCCAACCCCACAACACAAAGCACCTCACAACGTTCGTTTTCTTAAGCGGAAAGAAGAAAATAATGGCGCAGGCTGCCCTTATCTCAACATTTTTGCCTAATTTTGCACTTGAATTCAGGATTTATATTTTACGAGAAGCTGTTCCAATTGTCTTCAATCAAGTTTTTTATATCATCGCATATACTTACTCGACATGGCTGGGGAAGACTCGACGGCAGCGTTTTTTAGAGTTAAGTCCACCCCTTTTTACGTTTTAACAAGCAGAATTACATTGAAGACATTTGAAGAACTGGGCGTCAGCGAAGAGATTCGCCGCGCCATTGAAGAATTGGGTTTCGAGCATCCGATGCCCGTACAAGAAGAAGTAATACCTTATCTGCTCGGCAACGGCAATGATGTCATCGCGCTCGCACAGACCGGCACCGGCAAGACAGCCGCCTTCGGCATACCGCTTCTGCAGCGCACCGACCCCACCGACCGTACGACACAAGCCATCGTCATCTCACCGACACGCGAGCTCTGCCTGCAGATTGCCGACGACCTGAAATCCTTCGCCAAGTACATCAAAGGCATCAACATCGTGGCCGTCTACGGCGGCACGTCCATCATCAACCAGATTCACGCCCTCAAGCACGGCGCACAGATTATCGTCGCCACGCCTGGACGCCTCATCGACCTCATGCACCGCGGCGCAGCCAAGGTGTCGGAGGTGAGAAACGTCGTGCTCGACGAGGCAGACGAGATGCTCAACATGGGCTTCTCCGACAGCATCAACGAGATATTCGAGGCTGTTCCTGCCGACCGCAACACGCTGCTCTTCTCCGCTACAATGAGCAAGGAGATAGAGAAGATAGCCGAGGGCTACCTCCACGACCACAAGGAAATCGTTGTAGGCTCACGCAACGAGGGCGCGGAGAACGTCAACCACATCTACTACATGGTGAGCGCGAAGGACAAGTACCTCGCCCTGAAGCGCATTGTCGACTACTATCCGCGCATCTACGGCATCATTTTCTGCCGCACGAAGGCAGAGACGCAGGAGGTGGCAGACAAGCTCATACGCGACGGCTACAACGCAGAGCCGCTCCACGGCGACCTCTCGCAGCAGCAGCGCGACATAACGATGCAGAAATTCCGCCAGCACATCACGCAGCTTCTCGTCGCCACGGACGTGGCGGCACGCGGCCTCGACGTCGACGACCTCACGCACGTCATCAACTACGGTATGCCTGCCGACACGGAGAGCTACACCCACCGCTCCGGACGAACGGGCAGAGCTGGCAAGAAGGGCACGTCCATATCAATCATTCACACGAAGGAGAAGGGACGCGTGCGCGCCGTGGAGAAGGTGATTGGCAAGCAGTTTGTGGACGGCACACTGCCAACGCCGCAGGAGATTTGCTCCAAGCAGCTTTTCAAAGCCATTGACGAGATTGAGAAAGTGGACGTCGACGAGGAACAGATTGCTCCCTTCATGGACGACATCAACCGCCATTTCGAATACTTCGACAAGGAGGACATTCTGAAGAAGATCGTGTCCTTGGAGTTCGGCAAGTTCCTCTCCTACTACGCCAACGCACCTGAAATCGTGAAGCCGCAGACATCGCGTGCCGACCGCAAGGAGCGCGGCGAGGGTCAAGGCGGCAAGAAGCGCGAGAAGCGCACGCCAGAGGCAGGCTACCGCCGCCTCTTCATCAATCTCGGCAAGGACGACGGTTTCTATCCGGGCGAGGTGATGCAGTTTCTCAACCGCAACGTGCACGGACGTCAGGAGGTGGGCCACATCGACCTGCTTGCACGCATCTCCTACATCGAGGTGCCCGAGGAAGATGCTGAGAAGGTGATGCACGCTCTCAACGGTGCACGCTACAAGAACCGTACGGTACGCTGCAACGACGCCGACGACACGGCAGCAGCCTCTGAGAGCCGTGGCTCGCGCCGCGACACGGGGCGACCGACGCGCAAAGGCGAAGCGAGAAGCGACCGACGCTCCTCACGACGCAACGAGGACAACGACTTCTCGCGCTACGAGAAGCGCTCCAAGCGACGCAACGAGGGCGAGCCACAAGGCAACTCCAAGCGTGGGCAGCGAGGCTCGGCACGCTACGAGAGCGGACGCCAGGACGACTGGCGACAGTTTATCGACAACCCCAACATCAAGCTCGTGGGCGAAGAGCCCGACTTCTCCGAAGAGGGATGGGCAAGACGCAGGCCGAGAAAGAAATAAGCAGCAATAACTGGGAGAGGGGGCGCCCTCGCCCCTTAGCAGCAATAACTGGGAGAGGGGGCGCCCTCGCCCCCGACAGCATCTCCCGACAGCATCTCCCGACATAAATTAACGGCAATAGAGACAACATTGAATGGCGTTGTCTCTATTGCCGTTATTATTTTATTTGCTGCTAAGGTCGGGGGCGAGGGCGCCCCCTCTCCCAGTTATTGTTGTCGCATATAGTTATTGATGTCGCATACATTTATTGAGGTTGCATACGGAAGTTACTCTGCCACGCCCATTTCCTTGAGCAGGCGGTCGGCGTGTCCCCACTTGTCCATCAGATAGATGACGTAGCGGATGTCGACGCCGATGCAGCGGGCGAGTTTCTTGTCAAACCATATGTCGCTTGAGAGCGAGTCCCAGTTGCCGTCGAAGGCGAGTCCGATGAGGTTGCCCTTGCCGTCGAACATCGGTGAGCCGGAGTTGCCACCCGTGATGTCGTTGTTGGTGAGGAAGCAGAGCTGCATCTTGCCTGATGTCTTGTCGGTGTACTTGCCGAAGTCCTTGGCAGAGAGGAGCTGCTTCATCACGGGCTCAGCCTGATAGTCGACAGTTCCCTTCTCGCCCGACTCCATCTTGCGCACGATGGATGCAGCGTCGGTGAAGTAGCCGGAAGGCTTGCCGCCGAGCATGTAGCCGCCCACCTGTCCGTAGGAGAGGCGCATCGTGAAGTTGGCATCAGAATAGTGTGGAAGCTCCTGCTCGTAGCGCACCTTGGCATCGCAGAGATAGCGTTCCTGCTCGTCAATCTCCTCCTCAACGCTGTTGTACGTGGCGCGGCAGTCGTCGTAGACGGCGCGCAGCTGCTTGGCATACTGATAGCCGGGGTCGTTGCGGAGAGCCTTGTCGGTGAGCGTGATGCGCTTGTCGTTTCTCATGAGCACCGACTTGCTCCAAAGCCAATCTACGTATTTCTTCGTGTCGCCGCCAAACTCGGAGCTGATAGTCTGGTAGAAAGCCGGGAGACGGTCGGCGGGAACATACTGGCGGTAGTTGTCGAGGAGCGTGGCCTGCACTTCCTTGTCGAGGGCTGCGTCCCATTCGCCACTGTTGTCGCTGAAGCTGTAGTAGGTAGTCTTCTGCTTCTTGCCAGAGGTAGGCATGAGTCCGATGAGGGTTAGGGCTCGCGTGTTGAACTCCGACGTGCGCACGAAGGTCTCACGCCATGCCGTAATCTGACGCGCAGCGTCGAAGCGCTTTGCATAGAGCGAGTCCATGCGCTGGAAGGAGAGCTTGCCCTTGAGATAGCCCGTCCACTTCTGATATTCCTGTATGCGGTCCTCGAAGTCGGCCTTTTGGCGTATGATGCCCACGGAGTCGATACACTTGTTCATGCCGAGCGAGTTCTTCCAGTAGTTGGAGCTCTGTGCGTACTTCGAGTCGTACTTGATGCGCACAGCCTCGTCGGCGCGCATGTGCTTTATCATCACGTTCTGCTTCACGCCGCGTATCTGGGCGCGTGGTGTGTTCTCGGCGTCGCGCATCTCGCGTATGCCGTAGCTTGAGAGATAGCGCTCGGTGGAACCCGGATAGCCGATGGTCATGGCGAAGTCGCCCTGCTTGTAGCCGTCGAGCGAGACCTTCGTCCAGTGTTGCGGATGATAGGGCACGTTGTCCTTCGAGTAGGCAGCCGGACCGTTTGTCTGCGGGTCGGCATAGATGCGGAAGACGGAGTAGTCGCACGTCTGGCGCGGCCACATCCAGTTGTCGGTCTCTCCGCCGAACTTGCCCATCGACTTCGGGATGGTGAAGACGAGTCTGAGGTCGCGGAATGTGCGGTAGGTCGTGGCGTAGTACTTGTTGCCCTCGTAGAAGGGCTTAATCTCGAGTTCGAGCGAGGGGTCCTTGGCGTGCACTTCCTTTATCATTTCGTTTTCCACGTCGTTGAGCAGTTGCTCGCGCTGTTCGGCGTTCATGGAGTTGATGCCGCGCTTCTCCAGCTCTGGCGTGATGTCCTTCTGGTCGACCATGAAGCTCACGAACATGTCCTTGTTGGGCAGCTCGTCGGCATAGGTCTTGGCATAGAAGCCGTTGAGCATGTAGTCGTGCTCTACGGTTGAGTGGGAGCGGATGGCCTCGAAGCCACAGTGGTGGTTGGTGAGCACGAGTCCGTCGGGCGACACGACGACGCCCGAGCAATAGCCAGAGAAGTTGACGACGGAGTTCTTTATGGCGTCGTCGCTGTTGTAGAGTTTGTCGTAGCCGGCAGAGAAGCCGTAGCTCTTCATCTGCTCATAAACGGCCTGTGGCAGGTTGCACAGCGTCCACATGCCCTCATCGGCATGAGCGGCAGCCGACGAAAGCGTCAGCGCAGCCGCGAGTAATAGGTTTTTCTTGTTCATATTTATCTTTGTTTTTCTTATTGATTATCTGAAATATTTGCCCACAACGGGCAGACTCTTCAACGGCAGGTCGCGATAGACGATGTGTGCGATGAAGGCGAGCACCAGTACTGTATTGGCTGCCAATGCCCAGAGCTTTGGCAGATGCTCGTTGGCGAGATTCATCAGTACATAGAACACGGCAGCTATCGCCACATACACGAAGATTGACTTCAGCGGATAATTGATAGGATACTTCTTCTGCCCTACGATGTAGGAGAGCACCATTGCCGTGCCGTAGCCTGCGACGCCGCCCCATGCGCATGCCATGTAGCTGTACTTGGGCACGAAGAGCACGTTGACAGCCACGAGCACAATACATCCTGCTGCCGAGAACCATGCGCCGTAGATGGTTTTGTCGATGAGTTTGTACCAGAACGAGAGGTTGAAGTAGACGCCCATCATTATCTCCGCCGCCATCACGATAGGCACGACGCGCAGTCCGGGCCAGTAGCTCTTGTTGGGGATGATGAAGCGCAGCACGTCGAGATAGGCTATGACGACGAGAAACGCCAGGAGCGTGAAGATGATGAAGAACTTCATTGCCTTGGCGTAGGTCTGGCGGTTGTCCTTGTCTTTCGACTTTCCGAAAACGAACGGCTCGTAGGCGTAGCGGAACGCCTGCGTTATCATTGCCATGATCATGGCTATCTTCGTCGCGGCGCCGTAGATGCCGAGCTGGGTTTTCTCGTCGGTGCCGTCGTAGAGGTAGGGGAAGATTATCTTGTCGAGAGTCTGGTTGAGAATGCCCGCGATGCCGAGCACGAGCAGCGGCCAGGCGTAGCGCAGCATACGTCGCCACAGCCCTACGTCGAAGCGCCAGCGGAAGCCCGTGAGCTCGCGCCAGAAGCATAGCAGGACGACGGCGGTGCAGACGAGATTGATGTAGAACACCATGCCGACGTCCACCGTGAAGTGCTCGTCGTAGAGTCCGAAGGGATTGAGCTTCATGGCGGGCAGCACGATGAGATAGAGGAGGTTGAGCACGATGTTGAGGATGATGTTGACGAGCTGGAGGCAGGCGAACTTCAGTGCTTTCTTCTGATAGCGCAGATAGGCGAAGGGGATGCACTTGAAGGCGTCGATTGCCACGCAGAGGAACATCACAGCCACCCACGACTCATGTCCCGGATACTTCATGAACGCCGCTATCTGCGGCAGGAAGGCGAAGACGAGTGCCACGAAGAGTGCCGACGTGGAGCCGACGGAGATGAGCACCGTGGAATAGACGGTCTGCGGGTTCTCGTCGGTTTTGTTTACATAGCGGAAGAAGGTGGTCTCCATGCCGTAGGTTAGGATGACGAGCAGGAGCGCCGTGTAGGCGTAGATGTTCGTCACGACGCCATACTGTCCACCGGCAGCAGCGAATGCCGTGGTCTGTATCGGCACCAACAGATAGTTGATGAAACGGCCGGCTATGCTGCTCAGACCGTAAATGGCTGTGTCTTTTGCCAAACTTTTCAGATTTGCCATAGTTTTTAAAAGTAAAAAAGTAAAAAAGTAAAAAAGTAAAAAGGATGAGAGAGCCTTTTGAATTTTCACAGTTCTACCTTTGAGTTATTCTTTTTAAAAGTAAAAAAGTAAAAAAGTAAAAAAGTAAAAAGGATGAGAGAGCCTTTTGAATTTTCACAGTTCTACTTTTACTGTTATTCTATTTAAAAGTAAAGAAGTAAAAAAGTAAAAAGGATGAGAGAGCCTTTTGAATTTTCACAGTTCTACTTTTACTGTTATTCTATTTAAAAGTAAAAAAGTAAAAAAGTAAAAAGGATGAGAGCCTTTTGAATTTTCACAGTTCTACTTTTACGTTATTCTATTTTCATTCTATTTTCTTGTTCATTCTATTCTCTTGTTCAATTTATTTCTTGTTTATTTTTCATTTTATTAATGATGTTAACCAATGTTCCGGTTATGATTTTCACATCATTGAGCATAGAGTCGTATTGTTTTGTTGAGATGAGTTCTGATTCATAGATCAAGTCAAGCCAATACATAGTCTCGGCAGCCTCTTTAAGGGCGATGCTCAGTTTGTTGATATAGTCGGCATCGCTTTGTGCGAATTGGCTTTCCGCAATATTCGCCCCAATACTCGTTCCACATCTATATATCTGTTTAGACATTACATATTCTTTTTGTCCTTCTTTCAGAAAGAGATATAGTTTGACAACCCTTAGTGCAAACTTCTTGCTCAATTCATAAACCACACTTCTCGCCATACGCTCTCCTCCTTATTTATCATTTAATGCCTCCTTACATAATGTACATAATGCCTCCTTACACAATGTATTGTTACATAAAGTATGTATTATAAATCCCATATCCCCACTCTTTTTACTTTTTTACCTTTCTACTCTTTGCCCTTTTTACTTTTTTACCTTTTTACTCTTTTACCTTTTTACTCTTTTACCTTTCTACTCTTTTACCTTTCTACTCTTTGCCCTTTTTACTTTTTTACCTTTTTACTCTTTTACCTTTCTACTCTTTGCCCTTTTTACCTTTTTACCTTTTTACTCTTTTACTTTTAAAAGAACATGTAGCATATTGCTATTGCGGCGATGACGCCAGCAAGATCGGCGAGCAGTCCGCAGGCTACGGCATGGCGCGTGTAGCGCACGCCGACGGAGCCGAAGTAGACGGCGAGGATGTAGAACGTGGTGTCGGTGGAGCCTTGGAAGACGCACGAGAGGCGTCCCACGAAGGAGTCGGCGCCGTAGGTTGTCATGGCGTCGACCATCATGCCGCGCGCGCCGCTGCCCGAGAGGGGCTTCATGAGGGCTGTGGGCAGGGCGCCCACGAAGTCGGTGTTGCCGCCGAGCGACGCCACGCCCCACTTGATGCCGCCGATGAGCATGTCCATAGCTCCCGAGGCGCGGAAGACGCCGATGCCAACGAGGATGGCGACGAGGTAGGGGATGATACGCACGGCTGTGGAGAATCCCTCCTTGGCACCCTCAATGAAGGCGTCGTAGACGTTCACCTTCTTGCGCATCCCGGCAAGGATGAAGACGACGATGATGGAGAGCAGCAGAATGTTGGCTACGGAGGAGCTGACGACGTTCATCTCTGCCTTGTCCATGGCGGAGAATCCCCAGATGATGGCGGCAACGGCTGCCGACATGCCGCCGAGCGTGAGGAGCATGGTGCGGTTGAGGAGATTGATGCGCTGATAGAGCGAGGTGATGATGATGCCGGCGAGGGTGGAGAAGAACGTCGCGAGGAGTATGGGGACGAAGATGTCGGTTGGCTGCGCGGCGTGCATCTGTGCGCGGTAGACCATGATGGAGACGGGGATGAGCGTGAGGCCCGACGTGTTGAGCACGAGGAACATTATCATCGGATTGGTCGCCGTGTCTTTCTTCGGATTAAGTTCCTGGAGCTGCTCCATTGCCTTCAGTCCGAGTGGCGTGGCAGCGTTGTCGAGCCCCAGCATGTTGGCGGCTACGTTCATGAAGATGCTGCCCGTGACGGGATGTCCCTTGGGAATGTCGGGGAAAAGACGCGTGAAGACGGGCGAGAGAGCACGCGCCAGAACGTTGACCACCCCACCCTTCTCGCCGATTTTCATTATGCCGAGCCATAGCGAGAGCACGCCCGTCAGTCCGAGCGAAATCTCGAACGCCGTCTTCGACGTGTCGAACGTGGAGTTCATGATTGCCGGAAACACCTCGGTGTCGCCCATGAAGACAAGCCGCACGAGGGCTATGCAGAAGGCTATGAGGAAGAAGGCAATCCAAATGTAGTTGAGTACCATTGCTTTTTATAAATTTGCTTTCAACGTGCAAAATTACATTAATATATTGAGAGTTGCAAGAATATAATCGTGAGAAGCTTTGTGTTTACAAAAAGAAAGCGCCACTTTTACATTCCTGAAGCGGCGCTTCTGCTCCCCTAAAGCGGCGCTTTTGCTTCCCTAAAGCGGCGCTTTGAGTAGACAGATGTATAATTAACATACGTTAAGGTTTCGGTAAAGCAAAATGCTTGTTTTTATTTGCAAAATGTCAGAAAACGCGCCTCGGAATGTCAAATAAAAATTGTACTTTTGTGCTTGGGTTACAACGTCAACTTAAAATCAATGCAAAGAACAGGAATATTCGTCGGGTCGTTCGACCCGTTCACCATCGGGCACGACTCCATCGTGCGCCGCGCCCTGCCACTCTTCGACCGTCTCGTCATAGGCGTCGGCGTCAACGAGGGCAAGCGCTACATGCTAAAGCCGGAGCAGCGCGTCGATGCCATCAAACGGCTTTACAAGGGCGAGAAGCAGATAGAGGTGGAGGCGTACAACGACCTTACAGTGGACTTCGCACGCCGATGCGGCGCAAGCTTCATCGTGAAGGGTGTGCGCTCCGTGAAGGACTTCGAGTTCGAGCGCGAGCAGGCCGACATCAATCGCAGACTTACGGGCATTGAAACCGTGCTCTTCTATGCCTTGCCGGGCATGGAGAGCGTGTCGTCGACCGTGGTGAGGGAACTGAATCATTTCGGAAGAAATGTGTCTTCATTCCTGCCCAATGGGATGAGGGATGAGGAATTAGGAATTAGGAATTAGGAATTAAGAGTTAGGAGTTGTTCGCGGCTTCG
>ERZ808240.1507-NODE-1507-length-28569-cov-7.453356_pt1 | contig 28569 bp, 11 predicted proteins | sample MGYA00521084_ERZ808240 | MGnify/ENA primary metagenome ERZ808240 (study PRJEB31516, sample SAMN03275571) | gut metagenome | biome: mammalia-associated habitat; material: feces | host: Papio cynocephalus | place: Kenya | collected 2012-08-06 ... | reverse complement strand
GCCGCCGTACTTGGAGTACAGCACCTTGTCGCCGACCTTGACGTCGACCGGGATGCGCTCACCCTTGTCGTCGCGGCGGCCCGGGCCCACGGCCAGGACTTCGCCCTGCTGCGGCTTCTCCTTGGCGTTGTCCGGAATGTACAGACCGGAAGCGGTCTGGGTTTCGGCAGCGGCCTGCTTGATGATGACCTTGTCTTCCAACGGCGTAAGTGCGATGGACACTGTGTGCCTCCTATTGCTACAGAAAACCAATAAGTTCCCGCGCCAAGGCTTGGGCTAAGAGGCTGACGATCACTTGAACCTGAAACCCTCACGCGCTACTCGTCATGGTAGCGCGAATTTAGCACTCTGCCAACTTGAGTGCTAATGCTGTGGGTGAACATGGAAGAATCCCTTCCGGACCGGTTCCGAAACCCGTCATACAGCGACACGGGCGGCGAGCCGCGCAAAGGGCGGGCGGAGGCGGGCGGACCCCTCAGTGGCCGCGACGGGCGATCACCGCATCGACATCCACGCCCAGCGAATCGGAGGAGGCGCTCGGAGCCTCCACCTCGCCGGACAATTCGGCCTCATGGAAAGACGCCGTCCGATCCTGATCAGCCTGGTCGTCTAGCTCGGCGCCATCGCGACCGGACGACGCCTCAGGGTCCTTCGCCTCGTCCTCGACCGGCTCCGACTGAACGGATTCCGTCTGAACGGGCTCCGCCTTGGAGACCCGACGGGTGGATTTGATCTCCAGGCTTTCCGGCTCGGCCTGGACAACCGGCCTGCCCGAACGCGACGCGCCAAGACTGAAGGAAATGAGATCCTGCGACGCGGCCATTTCGAAGGCGTCCAACGCATGCGAAGGCGAGATGCGCGCCAGCTCGTTGGTGGCGTCCTCGGGCTCTGCGGCCACCGCGGCCACCTGAGCGGCATCGGCGACAACATCCTCGGCGGCGGAATCGGAAACGACTGCGGCTGCGGACGAAGCAGGATCCTCGAAAGCACGCTCGGCAGCACGCTCGGTCTTGGCGGCCCGCTGCTCGGCCCGGGCCTGATCCAACGCGGCTCGAATCTCATCGGCCGGCATAACGCCGGTGACCGAAGCGGCCTCTTCGACGGACCGGGAGGATTCGACCCGGCCGTCCGACGCGGCGCCATCCCCGTTCCCGGCGACGGCGGGCGGCACCTGAGCCACAGGCCCCACGGTCTGAGGCAAGATCTGCGCGGCACCGGCACCGCGCCTGGCCATGGCCGCCACCTCGGCCTCCCATGCGCGAGCCTGGGCGGAGGCGTGGGCGCCGAATCCAAGCACAATCACCAGCAAGGCGACGGGGATCAGCGAAAACAGCGGGCTGAACTCGAGCGCAAACGCCATCACCAGCACCACAATAGCGATCACGGCCAGCGACGACACCAGCATCTGCCTGCGGCGAATCGCGGCGCGGCGCAGCTTGCGGATATGCGCGATTCGAGCCGGAGTGAGCCTGGAAGCCTTGCGCCGCTGTTCTGCCTGCATCAATAAGCCTTTCGTAATGGGGGGTGTCGTGTCGTTGAATCGGGTGGCGCTTGACGCGTCAACGAGGTGCAGCGAGGGCGAGAATCGGTCGGCCCGATGCTCACTGGCGCGCTTCATGCCCGCCCGGGCTTTTCTCGGCGCCCAAACGAACGCCAGAAGCGCTGCGATCGCGACCAGTACAATACTGCTCAACGACTCGTAACCCATAATCCCTAACGATAGCCTCCGCACATGGGGAAATGCGAAGATCAGGTACGCGTGTCGCGCGTTGTCAGAAGCTTTTGCCCGCTCGGACCAGACCCGGCCGGCTGCCAACCGCCGGCAACCCGCATGTCAGGCCGGCGACAAGATCGGCGACAAGTCCGGCGACGATCACCTGCCGGCGCCCTCGGACGATTCGGCGGGCCGGCGCAGCCGCTCAGTCACGCTGACCGACTGGTCGCTCGCCAGCAGGCTGAAGGTCTCGTGATCGCGCCACCGTCCATTGACGTACATGTATTGACGCTTCAAGCCCTCGGGCTGCAACCCAAGCTTGGCCGCCACCCGCTTCGAACGGAAATTCTCCGGCAAAATCGCAATCTCGATGCGATGCAATCCCGGCCCCGAGGGGTCGTAAAACGCCCAATCGGCCAGCATCGCCACGGCCAGCGGGGCAAATCCGCGGCCGGCGTAGCGCTGGGACACCCAATATCCCACCATGCCGGACCGAATGGCCCCATAGCTGATCGCCCCAATGGACACCTGTCCCACCAGTTGCATCTGATATTCGATCAGAAACACGGCACCCGTGCCGCTGGCCTCATCGTCGCGCATACGACGCACCCAGGCGTTGAAGGACAACGGCTTGCCGCCACCCACCGGATTGCCTGATTCCCACGGCAGCAGCCAGTCGCGGTTCGCCCATCGCACGTCATTCCAATCCTCGGCATCGTCTTCGGTGATCGGCCGCAGCGAAATCCGCGGAAAGCCCTGCGGAGCCTCCAGCCGCTCCGGCATGGCCAACGGACGAGCGGACGAGGAAGCATGCGGCTGAAAGATATCGCGAATGGACTGGAACACTGGCACATTCCCATTGTGCCACCTTATTGCGCACCCGTATTGCGCCGCCTTTGGATCCATCACAGGCACCGCCAGCCCAAGATGGCCGCACTCTTCCTGCGCGATCGTTGGATCGCCATTCCCGACTACCGCAAATAGCGACCTGCGAGTATACTGTGCGGTGGATGAGATCATTGCCGATCGCATTCGGTGAATGTCTCTCCATAGCATACGTACCCCAGCACCATCGCCACCGCGGCGCACACCTCCCCCTTCAAGAAGCGCCCAGGCGATGACAGACGCCCGAACCGGAAATCTCCTTTCAGCCGGTTCGGGCGTCTCTTTTCACATCCCGCGGCATCGCGAGCGACGACGGTTCAGCACCCATCCGAGAATGGCGAACGGCACCGCGCAGGCAGCGAACAGGAACGGCATCACCATGCCGAGCCGCGGACCGCCCGCATCGAGCACGATGCCGCTGATCGACGACCCCAACGATGCGCCGACCGAGCCACCGGTGGTCACCCACGCCAACCCTTCGGTGAGCCGCTGCGCGGGCACAACGTCCTTCACGATGAGATTGCCCGTGGCGAACATCGGCGAAACGAACAATCCGGTGACGACCTCCAGCAGCGCGAGCACCACCAGATGATGTATCGCCAGGCGGAATCCCACGTACCCGAGGGCGAGCGCGCAGAGAAACAGCACCATCAGCCGCCAGTGCGATCCCGGGAACCGGCGCGATCCGAAGATGAACGCCCCGGCGCACGAGCCGACCGCGAACATGGCCAGCTGCAGACCGACCATCCGCTCAAGACCCATCGACTTCATCGTGGCGGTGATCGAAACGTCAAAAGCCGTGAAACTCATGTTGAACACCACAAACACCAGCACCACAATCCACACACCCGGATACAGCAGCGCCGAACGCAGCGGCTCCCCCCGATCGGACGCGGGACGACGATTGCCCTCCACCTGGACCGGCATCATAACCGCGGGCGCCGTGCCCCTGAGCGAGAAGAACACCAGACCGCCGGCTCCCGCGGCCAGAGCGGGCGCATACAGCTGGGAGACCGGATGCACCGACGTGGCCAGGAAGGCGGCGAGAATCGGCCCGACGATGAACACGATCTCGTCGATGGCGGCCTCGAGCGCATAGGCGGTGTTGAGCAGGCTCTCCTCGTCGGCATGGCCCCGCAGCGCATACGACCAGCGGGTTCGCACCAGCGCGCCGATGGAGAATTGCGACAATCCGGTGATCACGGCCAACACGAACAGCGCCGGAATGGGAATGCGCAGCGCGGCGCCGGTGGCGAAGGCGAGCAGAGCGACGACCTGCACAGCCAGCGTCACGAATCCCAGACGGCGCTGGCCGAAGCGGTCGAACAGCCGCGCATAGAACGGCGTGACGATGGCGGCGGCAAAGATATACGCGGCGCTCATCGAACCGGCGACGGTCCAATTGTCGTACAGATGATTCAAGGCGAGCACAATGCCCAGTCCCATCATCGAAATCGGCAGTCGCGCAATCGCGGCGGACAGACAGAACGCCTTGGCCCCGGGCAGCTCGAACAGCCGCGCATACGGAGATCGGGAACGATCCGCCATCAACGCGCTCCCCTCCGACCGTTCTCAACCGGCTGCGGCGTAACCGCCCCCTCGTAGATGAAGCAGTCGTCGGCACCGGGACGATCGGCGAACATGTCGGTGAGATCGGCGCATTCGGCGCGGCGGCGATCCTCGAGGAACCGTCTGCGCTCCGGCACATGGACAAAGCGGCAAGCCACGCATTGCAAGCCCTGATGATCATAGAAGCCCACATCGCAGCTGGAGTCGGTGTGCAGATAGAAGCGCCGCACCGCATGATCGCGCAACGCCGCCTGGAATCGGCGCCATAGGGTGCCGCCCACCCGATGGCCTCGCGCCTCCTCGGCCACCAGGAACAGTTCCAGCTCGGCTCCGGTGCGCTGGTTGATGCCGACGGCGGCTTCCATATCTTCCTCCAGCACATGCCAGGCGACCGTTTCCGACAACCCGAGCGCCCCGTCGTCGGTGGCCTTCAGCTGTTCGTCCACCGCCGCCAACTGGGGTGCGGCCTGGGGAAACAGCACCGGATCGCCATCGATGCGAGCCAGGGTCACGCCTAGGAAACGTCCATCGGACGATTCGGCGATCTCGCCGCGTGTGGTGGGTTCAAGATAGTGCAGGACGAAATGCCTCGACAGCTCCCTGCTGAACGGCGTCGCGGCACCCGGGCCGGCAACGCCCCACGTTCTGTTGAATTCCTCGACAATGCTTTCGACATCGTCCCAGACGATGGGACGATAGACTACACGATCCGACTGAGCGGCATCCGCGGCGCACATGAGTTCAGCTCCTTACAACGTTGTGCGGCCCTATGGGAGGACCCATCGACGCTATCAGGCATCGGGCCGGCGCGCAACCCGGCGAGGGCCGGGCGAAGGCCCCTAGTCGAGATCGCTGTCCGGGGGGATGGCCTTGTCGAAGGACGAGAGGATCTCCCGATCGGTTTTCGGCTCGGCGGTGATCAGACGCCGTTGCGGATCCGATTCGGAGACGTAGTACAGCGCCGCGTCAATCCGCCCAATGGGCAGATCCTCAACCCTCGACAGCAGCAGGCGATACAGATCGAGCTGCGCGAGCTTGTGCCGCACCTCCTCCTGGGTGCGCGGCCGGCGACCGGTTTTCCAATCGACCACCGTATAACGGCGTTCGGCCGAATCGGGGCGTTCCGCCGAGCCGGGTTGTTCGGCGGACGGATCCAAAGGTCCGGCGAACACGGCGTCCAGCTTGCCGTTGATGATCTTGCCGGACAGTTCGGGCACGCTGACCACGATCTGCCGCTCGGCCCAGACCGGCACGCGCCTCGCCCACGGCGATTCCAGCAGACGGCGCTGCCATACGCCCAACTCGTCGTCGGCAGGCCCCACCCCCGGAGCGTCGGGGTGGTCGGGATCGAGCTTGGCGTTGAGCACCTGTTCCGCCCATGCGTGGAACACGGTTCCCGCCTGCGCGGACGGCGAGGCGACGCGAGGAATCGGACGGACGATCCCCCGCCAGTACTCCCGGGCCTCCCTGTCCGTCATATGCCCGCTGAGTGCCTGCATGGCGGTCACGGACTGGCGGCTGCCTGCGGTCACGCGCATGCCCTTGGCACGAACCGCAACGTCGAATCGCTCCGCGGGCACGCTTCCGCCCGCCTCCAGCAGTTCGCCCATCAGATCCCGGTCGTCGCACAGCAACTGCGCGCGGGTCAGCAGCGAGTCGTTCGGCGCGGGGCGCGACAACAGCCGCGGATCCCGTTCGGCGGCCTCAAGCCGACTGCTCACCGCCGCCGCACTGCGATCCAGCGCGTCGGCCACCCGGTCGGACAGTATTCCCGGCCACATCAGCGTGGCGTTGTCCAACTGGTCGCGCGACACCGGTCCGCGCCAGGCCTCACCGACCACAGCCTGCATGAAAGCGTTGGCATCGTCGCCCACGAAATATCCGACAGGCAAATCAGGCGAGGACTGCGGCAGCGGATTCGCGGTGGCGTCGACGGCGGCCACAACGCCAGTGTCGTCGACAACGTCTTCGGGACGAACCACGCCGGCATGGCGGGCCAGCGAATCGCGGACTTCCAGCCAGAAATTCGAAGCCTTGCCGTCCACGTCAAGCGCCTTGAGCGGCGCTCCCCCAGATCCGGCCGTGGACGGGTCGCGGCTGAGCGAACCGGAATCCGAGAACGTCAGCAGCGCGTCATAGCGCGCGCGGGTCAACGCCACATACGCCAATCGACGTTCGTCGGCATGGCGGCGGCGACCGTATTCCTCGCATTGCGTCAGCGCCAGCGCATCGGCGCCCATCGCCTCGGCGTCGTCATCGTCCGCAAGGCCCTTCTCCTTACGCATCGAGCCGAACACCTCGTCGTCGATGCTTTCCACATCGTCGAGCACGGCGAGCGCGGCTATAGGATCGGCATCGGCGCCGACAGGGGCGTCATGGGGAAATCGCGGCAGGATGCCCGCGTCCACGCGCATCGGAACGGGTACGGCGGCCGGATCGCTCAGCCAGGTATGCGCCGATTCGCGGTATTCGGGCGGCGTCCAGTTGCCGCTGTCGTCCAGCTGCCCCGGATGCGAAGCATCGGCTTCCACCTTGAGTTCGTCGCCTTGCTTGGTTGGGAACGACCCCTTGGACAAACCGACCACGGCCACCGCATCCCATTCCAGCCCCTTGGACTGGTGCACGCTCATCAGCATCACGTCGGCGGCTTCGTCGGGCGCGCCATGCGACTCCTCGGGAAGGCTGCCCAGTGAATCGACCCACGCCACGAATCCGCTCAGGGTGGCGTTCTGCCGCTCGGGGATCTCCTGCATATAGGTGTCGACCAGATCGACGATCGCACTCATCGACGCCCGGGACGGGGAAGGACGGGCGACGGATCGGGCATCGCGACCGCCCTGGCCGCCCCGATCCTCCTGATCGCTTCGACCGTCGTCGGCAAAGGCCTGCGCCACCACCGTGTCGATGTCAAGATCCAATGCCTCGATGGCCGCATGCACCGACGAGGCAATCGGGCGTCCCACCGTGCGCTGCACAGCACGCAGCGCCATCCCGGCGCGTCCGACGGCGGCCGAGCCCCCGTCGCTCAGCGCGCCCGACCGCTTCAGCAATGACGGCAAATCGTCACGCAGCAGCATATCGGGCAGAAACACCGCATTGGCCACCTTGTCGCGGTGCTCGCGCACCGCATCGGCCCACGTGCCGCGCGGCGCGTCGGCGTCGGCCAAGCCCGCCTCCACCAGCGCGCGGAAACGGTATTCGGTATTCATCTCCTCGGCAATATGCGCCAACGCGGCCAAATCCTCCGCGCCCACGGCATACCGGGGCGTGGCCAGCAGGCGCATCAGCGACGCCGAATCGGTGTGATCGGCCACCACATGCAGGATGGCCATCACGTCCCGCACCTCAGGGCGATCCATCATCGCCGAATATCCGACGGTTTGGACGGTGAGGCCGGCGTCCTCCAATGCGGCCTGATACAGCGGCATGGCGGTTTTCGACCGGAACAGCACCGCCACGCGAGGCGCCCGGCCTACCGCGCGTCCGGGATCGTCCACACCTTGCGCCCGGGCGCGCTCAAGAGCGGCGTTGCGCCATTTCCGACTGGCGTATCGCACAAACCGCACCACGCCGTCGATCTCCTGACCGCGCGTCTGATACCCCAGCACACCCAAGGTGCCGTCGGATTTGCCCGGCAGGGCGGACAGCGGCCGCACATCCACCTCATGCATCAGCGAACTCGAAGGCCGGCGGGGCGAGCGTCGCAGCGGCAAGGTGAGATTATTGGCCGCCTCGAGTATCAGTCGGGAGTTGCGGCGGGTGACCGACAGGGCCATGGGGTCCGCGAGATGGGTCTTGGTTGGAGCCATACCGGGGTGTGCGTCCAAGGCCGCATATGCCACGCGCGGACCCGGACCGCCTGCGCCGCCGCGCGCAATCATGCCAAAATCCTGCTGGAACATGCGGAACGCGCCCGGGCTGGCCCCTCGCCACGCGTAAATCGACTGGAACGGGTCACCCACGGCGCTCACCGCCGACCGCTGACCGTCGGCCATGCTCCCACCGGCATGGAACAGCGAGGCCAGCAGCATGGCCTGCGTGGTGGATGTGTCCTGATACTCGTCCAGCAGCACATGACTGTAGCGTCGGCGGCATTCCTCCCCGATCGAGTCGAATCGGGTGACCAGCTGGTACGCGGCGATGGTGAAGTCGCTGAATTCGGCCATGTTGAGCCGCCGCTTCGCCTTGTTGTAGGCGGCCACCATGTCGAGCAGCGTCTCGCGTTTGACCACCACGGACCGCAGATCGTCGGCTCGCATCAGACATACTTGGTGCAGATATGCGAACATTGCCTCACGCCATTGCGCAAGCCTGCGCTCAATATCCTTTTTGCCGCGCGGCTTCCTCGGCTTCCCGGGTTCGCTCTCGGGCACCGGCTCGTCGCCTATGGCACGGTTCAGACAGTCGGCGAAGCCGTGATCCCACGCCCGCACGCGTTCAATGCCTTCGTCGATGCTGTCGCATCCGCCGCCGATCATCGAGCCGCCGATGGCGTTGCTCAGGGCGATGACCTGCGACGCCAAGCTGGCGAAAGCACCCATGTCCCGTCCGGCGAGACGGTCGAAATGCTCGTCGATCACCTGGCTGGCGAGCTGCAACGCCCCGGCTTCGCTGAGCGGCTGGGTGTGCTGATCGAAGCCGACCAGCAGACCGTATTGCCGCACAATCGACTGGAAGAACGCGTCGTAGGTGCTGACGGTCGGCGCCAGGGCGCCTTCGGAGGTGACCGCCGATACGCGGGACAGCAGTTCGGAGGCGGCCTTGCGCGTGAAGGTGAGCCCGAGGATCCGCTCGGGCGGCACCCCCTGGTCGATCAGCCGGATCACGCGCTGGGTCATCGTGAAGGTTTTGCCGGAGCCGGCGCCCGCCACCACGAGCACGTCGGCGTCGACGGGAGCGTTCAGCACGGCCGCCTGTTCCGGCGACGGCGTGATATGTCCAACGGTCGGATTGCTCATAGTTGCCTCGTTTCGACGACGGTGTCCAGCACGCCCGAACAGGCCGGGCAGCGGCCGATGCAGCGGCAATGTTCAGTGTGGTAGGGCTGCGGATGCGCTTCGATGCGCGTGGAGATGCTGGCCGCGGCCGCGTAGAACACGCGGGCGATCATGGTCAGCGCCCACACGGCCTGGGTGCCGCGCAGCGCCACGAACCGCTGCCATACGGAGTCGTCCACTCCCCGCGGCGGATCGGACGGTAGCACGGCGGTATCGAACAATGACGCGGCTTTTTTGTAATGGTACCGAGGGGTGAACGCGGCGGCGTTCAGCGACCCGTCGGCGAACAGCGCCGGCTGGTAGGCGCTCTCCGGCGCGTAGCTTTCCGCCGGGTAGGCTTGTTCGGCGACGTGGAACAGTTCCGACTGCGCGATATCGGGGGCGTTGCGAACCGCTTCCCCGCCGCGCGGCCCGGTTTCGGGGAAGACGAGGCCCAGTTGGTAGCAGACCAGCTGCAGGTCGCTGAAGATCTGCGGCAACGACGGCCTCTTACCGGTTTTGTAATCGATCAGGCGATACTGTCGGCGTCCGTCGGCGGTGACGCGCGTCTCCACGCGATCGATGCGTCCCGACAGCCTCACGGTCAGGGTTTCGCTCATGGCCTCCGGCCAGCCGCCGACCAGCGCGCCCATGATGGCCATGAGTTGCGAGGGACTGATCGAGTCCACGTCGGGGATTGCATTGTAGGCGGCGGTGATGTCACGCAGATCGAACCGTGCGGCGAAAGGCACCTCGCAGCGTGAGTTTTCCAACGTGCCGACCGTGATGGTGTTGGCGTTGCGCTCCGGATAGCCGGGCTCGTTGGACTCGACGAAATAGGTGGCGATGTGGGTGAGCATCGTCGCGGCCTGATCGTCGCGGCGTTGCATCTCATACCGTTCGCGCACATCGTCGATCGAATCGATGTCGGGACGCATGGACTGGTAGATCCGCATCATGCGGTCGGCGATCTCGTCCACGGTACAACCGGGCAAATCCAAGCCATCATTGCTGGCCTGCTCGGCGACGGCGTGGATGATCGTGCCGAAACCGGCAGCCGCGCTGGAGGGACGAGGCCCGGCGAACCGATGCTCAAGCAGCCAGCACACCGGGCACGCCCACAGGCCATCAACCGCCGATGGGGAAAGGGTGACGGTACGCGGCTCATTCGTCTCGGGCGGCTCGTTCGACGCGTCCGGCACCGTCGAGTCCTTCGCTGGCCGACCGACGCCATTATGCGACTGCCCCACGAACGCCCACATCCTCGGATCGGCTGACGTCATCGAGTTCGCAGCCAGCAGGGCCAGGGCATCCGCGGCGTCCCGCACCCGGGCGTCATCGAGCCACGACGTCCCGCCGCCTTCGGACGGACTGCGGCCGGCATCCTGTCGAGCCGCCGCACGGGTCAGCACCAGACGTGCGGCCGTGACCAGGCCACGGGGATCGGCGTCCAAACCGGCATACGCGCCGCCGTCGCCCGCTTCGGTGTAGTGATTGGCATCGCGCCGATAGCGCTCGGGCAGGAAACCATAGAGAAAATCGGATGGCGACGTCTCATCGTTCGCCGCCGCGCTGATCACCACGGTTTGCGTGGCACGGGTCAACGCCACCAACAGGCTTTTACGTTCGGCATACAAAACGCCGGCGAGCCGCGGATTGCCACCTGACGGCCCGCCTGCCGGCGGCACATCGTCCAGCAAGCGGCCCCGCAGCATCACATCGGCCAGATCCTCGCCGCCGAACATCGTGTTGCGCGGCGCCAGATTCGGCCACACATCCTGCTGCACGGCGGGTATCCACACCATCGGCCAGTGCCGGCCAACCGCGCCGGCGGGCGTGGCGAGCGTCACGGCCTGCTCCACCGGGCTGACATGCGCCAGCGAATCCGCCTCGACATCCATCGCCCGCACCTGATCGATGAACCCGGTGATGTCGGAGGCCGCAGTGGAGTCCTCGGCGAACTGGAACAATCGCATCGCCACGTCGAGCCGATCGTTGGCGGCCCTGCCGGCGGCGGTATTGCCCAGGGCGAGCCTCTGCCACATCTTGTCGACCCCCGCGGCCTTCCATGCCGCCGACAACGCGTATTGCGGGCTCCTGGACGATATGCGGGACAGCCCCTCGGCGGTGTCGCGCACCAGATTCCAGGCCCGGGCGAAGGCCTCGGCCTGATCGTCCGCGCGCCCGGCCCGCGTGCCGCATACCGCGCGAATGGACGCGAGGACGGCGTCGGCGGCCGACGTGTCGAAGGCGAGCAGCAGATACATGGCGTCACGGCCGAAAGGCAACGTCCCCTCGTCGGCCGGCGCATTGGCATCGTCGAGAATGGCGTCGCTCACCTCGATTCCCCGCTCGGCCGCGGTCCGCGAGCGCCGATCACTCACAGCGGCCCGCAGGGTGCGCCACGCGGCCACCAGCCGTGGCAAAGCGGCCGAGGCCGACGTACCGGACGCATCCGATGCGGCGTCGGCAACATCGGCGGAGGCGGCGGAGGAGGCTGCGGAGGTCGCGTCCTCGGCGACACCGCTTGCGGCAACCGAATCCGAAGCAACCACCCCGGCCAGCGACTGCAGCGCATCCATCGCCGACTCCGCCACCGACAACCGCGCGGGATACCCCTCATCGCGGTCATTCGCCCCCACGGTGATCAGCGGCGAATTCATCACATCGGCGAGACGCGAGCGAATATATCGCGCGGCGCGCGCCAAGCCCATCGAACACGCCTCCAGACCGCGATTCATCATCCCGGCCAATTCGATCGTCGAAAACAGCGCCTGGACGAATGGCTCGTCCTTCAACGGGCGCGTCACCGACGAGTAGATCACCGGAACGCCCTCGCGCCGCAGCCTTTCCCCGATTGCGCGAACCGTGGCGTTGTCGTGCGCGATCACGGCCATGTCGTTCCAGGCGCGCCGGGCCGAACCGTTCAATCCCAGATGCTCGCGTTTGATACGCCAGACCACGTCGTCGATTTCCTCGCGCGGCGATCGGTACAACCCGGTTGTCACGCTGCCATCGGACGGCAGCGCATCCGCGTCGTCCAATGCGGCGATCGGAAAGGATCCCCGATATGCGGGCAGTTTGCCGGGCCTGCGCACAATCGGCAGATCATCGTCCTGAACCGAGGCGATCGACAGGCTCACCCGGCTCGCCACCAAGTCAAGATAGCTGGGGGCCTGCGGGGCGGATGACCGGTCTCGCGTCAACGTCCGCTGTTCGACGCCATCCCATCCGCGCACCTGAGAGAAGAGATATTCCGGATACGACCCTCGGAACGCCTGCACGGACTCATCCGGATTGCCCACCAGCACCAGGTGGCAACCATGACGATGCAACGCCCGCAAAAACGCCAATCCGGCCAATGTGACGTCCTGGAAGTCATCCACCACCACGCAGCGGGGCAGAGCCTCGTCGTTCAGCCGGTCCACGGCGGCCATGCCCTCCACCAGCAGCAGCGAGGAGTCCAGGCGACATTCCGGCGCATACGTGGACTCGATGGCCGCCGCGTATTCCCGACGCAGCGCGAACGCCAACCGCCACTGCACCTTCAGCCGCATGGTCCGGGCGGTCGGATGACGGTCGACGTCCAGGGCGTGCAGCGCATCGTTCTCGCCGGACATCGACACGCCAAGCTCGTTCATGCGCGCCAGCATGTCGCGCAGCTGCTGGACAAACGCGCCGCTCAGACCGCGCTGCAGCAGCATGGCGTCGTCACCGGCCCGGGACCGAGATCTCGACCGAGATCGAGACGCCTGGTCCCCCATCCGCAGCACGTCGGACCAGTCGGCCTGGGTCATCACCAGCGACGGCCATGACGACGAGACGAAATACTCCGCCAGCAGCCCGCACACGGCGCACTCCCCCGACTCGCCGGCCAGCACATGGCGGATGTGAGCGGCAAGCACCCCGCGCAGCAAAGCGTCCTGCTCGGCACCGTTCAGTAGTCGCGGCGCGGCGAGCCCCTCCTGGGCGCGCGCCGCGGATATCTGGCGAAAGGCGATGGCCGACAGTGTCGTCACCGGCCGCACCTGAGCCGACGCCCCCAGCTCGCGGATCACCTGATCGCTTAGAGCATCCGCAACCTTGCGACCGGACACGGCCATGAACGCCCGCTGCTGTCCAACGTCATCGATGCCCGTCAGCAGCTCGCGCAACGCGAACGCCGTTTTGCCGCTTTTCGGCTGGCCCGTCACCAGCAGCACCTTCGTCTTGCCGCTCTTCGTCATGCCTCCAGCCTAGGTTATTCGGCCAACAAGCCTCCGGGGCGACTTGCGACGTCCCGTTTCCGGCGCGGCTATGATGGACGCATGCAATGAGGCAGGGGGAATCGCATGGCCGAATACACGGGATCGCATGAGCCGCGGGGACCGGCGAAGCCGATCGGATGGTCGGACGATGGACATCCGATGGGCGGCACCGACGGATTGCCGGCCGACTACGAGGCGCTGCGGGCGCTGGGAGAGGGGACCAGCGCGGTGGTGTATCTGTGCCGCGAACGCGCGACCGGCCGCGAGGTGGCGATCAAGGCGTTTCGCGGCAGATTGGTCGACCGGGGCGCCGCGCAACGTTTCCGCGCCGAAGCCAACATAATGGCAATGCTGCGCGGCCACCCGCATATTCTCACCGTGCACCGCGCTGATATCACCCCGAATGGCCTGGCCTATTTGGTGCTCGAGTACGCGCCCAACGGAAGCATCCGGCAACTGATGCGAAACCGAAGGCTCACCGAACGGCATATGCTCGACGTCGGCATCGCCGTGGCGGGCGCACTGGCCACGGCACATCGGCGAGGGATTGTGCACCGTGACGTCAAGCCCGGCAATATTCTGATCACTCGGCGGGGCCTGCCGGCGCTGGCCGATTTCGGCGTGGCAGCCGGCGTGTACGAGCATGCCGCCACGGGATTTTCCACACCATGGGCGGCACCCGAGTTGCTCACCGGGGAGAGCGGCGGCAACGAATCGTCGGACCTGTACTCGCTGGCGGCGACGATGTTCGCCATGCTGACGGGACGCTCTCCGTACGAGTACGCCTATGCGCCGCGCACCAACGACGAGCTCGCGCAGGCCATTGTCTTTCGGCCACCGCCCGTCGTCGAACGGAGCGTTGCGTCCCCCTGCGTGGCGTCGCTGCTCACGAGGGCACTGAGCAAGATCCCTGCCGAACGCCCGTATTCCGCCGTGGAGTTCGCGCGGGACATGCAGCTTGCGCAGCACCGCCTGGGATTCGAGGTCACGCCGCTGACCGTTGACGGGGTGGCGCCGTATCCGGCGCGGATGGGAGGTGCGGGATCACCGCCGCGCATGGAGGACGGCGAACGGCCCGCATCGGCGCATGCAACGGTGCCGCGGAGCCATGGATCCATCAGGCGCAGGGCCGTCGCAGGAGCCGCTGCGGTGATTGTCGCGGCGATTGTCATGGGCGCGATGGTCTTGGCAATGTGGCGCTTCGGCGACGCGATCCCCTCGGAAACCGGCATTCAGGTCGCCTTGGGAACCATCCGGCCAGTCGCTTGTGGACAACTCGTTGGATAGCGTTGGACAGCATTGGACAGCATTGGACGACACGCCCGGAAACCGCGTTCCGTGGGGGTCGTTCGTCAACAATGCCCATGCAGTTCGCCCGATCGCCCCCGGAGCGGTTAGCGTGCAGCCATGACGTAACCTCATGCGAAAGGCGCACCCATGGCAGCACGACATACACGGCATCCGCATCCGCCGACGACATCCGGCACCGGGACATCCGGCACTGGTTCGCGCGCGCCGTCGCACAGCACTCCGCAAACATCTTCGTCCGCGTTGCCGCGGCCCGAGACGCATCGACGCGGACATGCCGTCTGGATTGCGCCGATTGTCGCGCTGATCATGCTGCTTGGCATCGTCATGGGAGCGGCACTGCTGAATTCCGTGACGCGGCGACGCATCGAATTCGACGACGGCACGGCCTGGATCGTTTCGCAGGCCGACCGCGGCATTGCGCGATTCAACGTCCGGTCTCGGCAAATCGAGGCAACGCTGCCAGCGACACAGCCCCAATTCACCGTGCTGCAAAGCGGCGACCGCGCCGCGCTGCTTGACGGGTCACGCATCGCAGGCATTGACGCGGCCACGCTCATCACCACGGATGGCATGTCGCCGGTGGACGGGACCGGCGGATCCAACGACATTGACGTTGCCGTCGGCGGCGGCACCGTCGCGTTTCTTCTCGTCCACACCGGCGAGGTATGGGCCGGGGAGCTGGATGACGTCGACCGGTTTGGCCCCGGTGACGAACCCGTGATGCAACTCGGCGAAGGCGGGCTCGTCGCCGTCGACCACACCGGCGCGCTGTACGGGTATCGGCCGCGTGACGGGATGGTGTTGCGCATGGACCGGCCGGTAGGCGAACTCCGGGAACTGGGATCGCTGAGCCATCATTCGCCGCAGTCGGCCGATTCCTTCACTGTGGTCGGCGGCACGCCGATCATAGCCTCCGGAACCGAACTGGTCTGGCGAGCAGGACGCATTGCGATTGACGCCCAGCCGCCATTCCTGCTGCAGCAACCGCCCGCCGACACCAGGCAAACGGGCTGGGTCGCATTGACCGCACCGTCTGCGATCGTCGCCGCGAATCTGACGCACGCGACCTCGGCACAGCTCGCCATACCCGCCGCCGACGAAGCCGTGGTACACGGCTCGGCGGTCCAACCGGTTTCCAGCGATGGATGCGTCCATATGGCCTGGGCGCGGCCGGACAAGAACTACATCAGGCTATGCGGCGCCGACACCGTGGACGAACTCGACCGGGCCGACGTCGACCCGCGGCTCACCCTCGCGCAGGTCACCGACTCCTCAAGCCTGACGTTTCAGGTAAACCACCGCCAGGTCGTTCTCAACGACACCTCCGACGGCACCGTTTGGATTCCAAACGTTTCCTTGGACGCCATCGTCCCGCAATGGAATCTTGCCCAACCGCAATCCGACGGGGACGACGACGGCATCACACGCGCCACGAGCATCGATCCGACATTCGACGACTCGTGCACGCCGGAATCCGGGCAGATCACCGCCGTCGACGATGAATTCGCAGCCAGACTCGCAACCAGCCGCATACTTGACGTGTTGGGCAACGACCGGCAAACCGACTGCGCAGTGCTGCGCATCACCCATGTCGACGCACTCAGCGAAACCACCGCAACGGTGCTGCCGATTCACAACGGCCGGTATCTGCAGCTTGACGCTGCGACGGAAGCCGCTTCGCCGCCACTGCGCTTCCGATACACCATATCGGACGGACGGGGACAGACGTCGTCGGCGACAATCACGGTGCATCTGCGCGACCACACCGGCAACAACGCCCCGGAGCAGACCGGCGACCCGCCGGAATACGCCATCGAACAGGGCGCCCTGAGGACGCTGAACGCGCTCGGAGCATTCAACGATCCGGACGGTGACGACCTCACGCTCATATCGGCGAGCGCACGCGACACCAGCGGGAGAGCGAACGGCGAATCCGGCTCCGGCAACGGTCTTGCCGTGTCCGCCCGCGCCGATGGACAGCTCACCGTCAGCGCCGGTCCCGCGATTTCGGGTCGCAACGCCGTGACGGTGACGGTTTCCGACGGTCGGACAACCGCCACGGGAGTGATCTACGTTGTGGCGCATCAGCCAGGCACACTGCCGGCGGCACTCGATCCGGTTGTCGTACGCGCTGCGCCCAACACCGCCGTCACCGTGGATCTCACCCCATATGTCCACCGCACATCGGCTCAACCGGCACGCCTATCCGCCGTTGAGGCGCCACCCGGCACCAGCGCAACCGTACAGGCCGGCACGCTGTCGTTCACCGCTGCCGCGGCGACGCTCGGCAGCACATATATGCCGTTCACCATCGCGCAAGGGGCGATTGACGCCATCGGCCTGGTTCGCATTGACACCGACATGCCCGACGGCCAACATCACACGCCTCTGCTCGCCAACGACGTCGCCATATTGGACGCATCCGGCACGGCCGTCATCGAGCCGTTGCGCAATGACGTCGATCCACTTGGCGGCGTGCTGGCGATCACCGGCACGGATGACCTCTCGCAAGATTCCGGTCTGGAATGCAGCATCGTCAGCCATCATCGCATAGCGGTCACCACCCGCCGCGCGCTCTCCGCGCCGATCCGGCTGATCTACCACGCCGCCAACGCCGAGGCCTCATCCAGCGCGGCAATCGTGGTGCAGCCGTATATCGCGCCCGAAACGCCCGCGCCGCTACAAGCCGACGATTTCAGCGCGACCGTGCGCACCGGAGGCGTGCTCACGCTCAACGCGCTCGACCACGTCAGCTCTGCACCCATGACGGATGTGCATCTATCGCAGGATATCGACGTGGACGCCGCGAACTTTGACGGGCTGATCTTCGCCTCGGACGAAACGATCCGATACCAGGCGCCGCAAACCGCAGGCACCTTCACGGCCACCTACACCGTCTCCGACGATTACGGCGCCACGGATTCCGGCACCGTCACCATCACCGTGCGCCAATCCGGCGAACGCACCAAGGCGGCTCCCGCCCCACGCGACGTCACCGCACAGGTGGCCGCCGGCGCAACCGTGCGCATTCCGATCACACTCACCGGCATCGATCCGGACGGCGATGACGTCATTCTGTCGGGACTGGGCAACACAACCGCGCAGTTGGGCCGCGTCACCGACATTGACGCGTCGGGCTTGGTCTATGAGGCATACCCCGATTCACAGGGCACCGATACCTTCACATACGCCGTGGAGGATTGGACCGGGCAACGCGCGCAGGCCACCATCCGCGTAGGCGTCCTCCGAACACAGGTCGCTTCGGCCGTTCACGCGCGCGATGACGCTATAACGCTCAGGCCAGGCACCAGGGCCAGCGTGCCCGTGACCGGCAACGACATTTCCCAGGACGGCACGCCGCTGCGCCTGATGGACCATGTCGAGGCGCAGGGCGTCGATGACGTTCAAGTGCATGGCGACTCGCTGACGCTGCTCACGCCGGACACGCCCGCCACCATCCATGCGGTCTATCAGGTCAGCAATGCGGCGGGAGTGACCGACACGGCCACATTGACCGTGCACGTGGACCCGGAAGCCGCCATCGACCCGCCGTCTGCCGCCGATTATCACGTGCCGCCGGCCGCCACTATCGACAAACGGACTATCGAAGTCGACATCGCCCCGTGGATCTCCAACCCATCGGGCACCAACGACGAACTCCGCGTAACAGTCCACGAATCAGCGGGCGATCATGCGCGCATGGTTGACGGCAAACCGACCACCATCGCCCTGGAGCTGACGGACCGGACCCGCATGGTACCGTACCAGGTCACCAACACCGTCCACAACCTCACGTCAACGGCTTTCATCCAAGTGCCGGCCTATGGCGTCTTTCCCCCCATGCCACGGCCGAAAGCCCCCGCGCTCATCGTCAGCTCCGGGGCCAGCATCACCATCGCCGTGGCCGACTATGTGCGCGTAGGAGCCGGTAAAACCGCATCCATCGAATCCCCAGAATCCGTCAGCGCAACCAAATCAGATGGCGACAACCCCTATATCGACGCGCACACCTTGCGCTTCACCGCGGCCAAGGGGTATGCCGGTCCCGCATCAATCACCTTCACCGCAACCGACAGCGAGCGCAACGCCCGCCATGGCCCCGCTTCCCCCACAGCCGATGACGGGCGCGGCGAAATCGTCAGCACCGCGGTGATCAGCCTCGACATCACCGTGCTCGGCAAGGACGTCCCTCCCCCGACACTGTCGCAGGCAAGCATCGACGTGGCGGCCGGCGAGCCGGCAACCACCGTGGCGCTTGCCTCGCTAACGCATATGCCGGACAGGGCGTCGCCAAACGCATACACCATCACCTACGCCTCGCCCGGCACACACGGCGATGTGACATCACATGTCACCGCCGATGGCACCATGACGATCGAAGCCGCCATGGACGCCAAACCGGGAACAGCCGTCGCCATACCCATCGCCCTGCACTATGAGCACGACCCCGATACGCGCGGTACCGTCGCCACGGAAATCACCGCACGCGTCACGCGCTCCTCCAAGCCTCTCGCCAGGCTCAGCGCAACGCCCATCACGTTGCGGGCGGGGGCGCCAACCACGGTGGACATCTTCGAAGGCGCCTATAATCCTTTCCCCGACACTCCGCTGACGATCAGGGAGCTTGGCCTCGCAGACGACTCGCGCATTCGGGTGACGCACACCAATGAGGGGATCGTGACGTTAACGCCCGACACCGGTGCCGGTGCGCTCGCCACCACGATGACGGTGACCGTGGAGGATGGCACTCATACGGTCGACCGACATGTCCGCGCCATCATCGCGATCTTCGCGACGGACCGCCCGTCTCCGCCGACGCTGTCCACTGCCGCGGTCAGCACGCAAGACGGCGCCGTCACCCTGCGTTGGACGCCCGGCCAGGCGAACGGCAGCCCGATCAGCGAATATCGCGTGGATTACAGCACAGAGGGGCATCGGGGCTCCCTGTCCTGCGGCTCCAACACCATATGCACCGTATCCGGTCTGGCCAACGCGATGCCATATTCCTTCACCGTCAGAGCGCGCAACGCCAACGGCTGGTCGGAGGACTCCAACGTCGTAATCGGCACAGCGGATCGCACGCCTTCCGCGCCTGCGAACGTGCATATCGCAGGAGGATACCTCAACGCCTCCGTGACATGGGAGCGACCGGATTACCAGGGAAGCGCCCCCACTCACTACACCGTGGTCCTATTGGGCAACGGCATCGAAGTCGCGACCAAAACCAGCCACTCGCTATCGGAGCGGTTCGACGTCCCGGCTTCCGCCATCACCGATGGCGGCCAATTCACCGCCATCGTCACGGCATATAACCAGATGGGTGCCGGGCCAGGCGGAGAAGCGAGCGAACCGGCACTGGTCTGGTCAGACCCCAGCGCGCCGGTGATCACCGTGACGCAACGTCCCGGCACCGCCATTGTCGACGCCGCCGTCACACTAACGGACACGCGCAACGCCGGCTGCGTCCAGATAGCGCTATCCGAAGCCTTCGAAGCCTCGCTGCCCTGCGACGCAGCCTCCGCCACCTTCGGAATCGGCGACAACAAGGCAGGCAGCGAATTGACACTCACCGCAACCGTGCTGCCACGCCAGCCCGGGGCCAAACCCGCAACCGCATCGGTTTCGTTCATCGCGCATGCGGTCATCGCCCCGCCCGAATCGGAAACGCTCGAGGGCGTCGCAGATCAAGTCACACCGTTTACGCACCCCGCAACCGTCCTTGTCCGGACAGGGAGCCGATGATGACCGCAATGCCGAACCCGGCGCAATCAGCCGCCGATCATCCGTTCCAAGCCAGCGCACAGTTGTCCGATTCCACGCGGATAGCGGACCGCACGCAGCTGTCGGACCGCACATGCCCGGCGGCCGTGGCTCCAAAGGCAATCCCACCGCATACGACTGGCCAATGGCATCCGTCTCATGCGTCCCGGTCATCATCGTCGGCCTCGATTCCGGCAGCATCCGATCACCGGCGCCGGCAGCAACACGCAATCCGGGACGCGACCGAATTCCGCCAGGCGGCAGACGCGCTGACCCAAGCCATATCAACCGCCGTGCTGGGCAAGGAAACCTCGATCCGGCGCTGCGTCACCGCACTTATCGCCGGCGGACACATCTTGCTCGAGGACACTCCAGGCACCGGCAAAACGCAACTGGCACGAGCCCTGGCCAACGCGCTGGAAGCATCCTACTCCAGGATCCAGTTCACGCCGGATATGCTGCCCGGCGACGTGACAGGCATCACCGTATACCGCCAGCGCACCGGTGATTTCACATTCCGCCCCGGACCGATTTTCGCGTCGATCGTGCTCGCCGACGAGGTGAACCGCTCATCGCCCAAAACGCAGTCGGCGCTTCTGGAAGTCATGGAGGAGCGACAAGTCACCGTCGACGGCGCACGGCACCGGGTACCTCAGCCGTTTATGGTCATCGCCACCCAAAATCCCTACGATCAGGCGGGTACATACCGGCTGCCCGAAGCACAGTTGGACCGCTTCTTCATCACGCTGTCGCTTGGGGCTCCGGACCATGCCGCCAGCATCACCCTGTTGAGACAGGCTTCCGTCATCGACCGGGCCGCACTGGTCACACCGGTGCTCGACGGCGAAGGCATCCTCGCCTTGCGGTCATATGCCGAAACGATTCACATCGGCGACCAGGTGCTGGAATATATCGTCCGGCTGGTTGAGGCGACACGGCACCATGAGCTCATCGCCTGCGGCGCATCCATCCGCGCCGGACTGGCGTTGGTTCGCGGCGCGCGAGTGTGCGCGGGTCTGGAGGGTCGGGATTACGTGACTCCCGACGATGTTCGCGACCTTGCGGTCAGCGTGCTTGCGCACCGCATTGTGCTGAAGTCGGAAGCCATATGCTCAGCGACGACCTCCAGGCAGATCATCATGCAGCTGCTGGATAATGTGCCGGCCCCACAGTCGGCCGCCATACGACGGGGGCCACGATGAGAACCACATTCAGGCGGGCGGTGCGCCACGTGTCGCGCACGGCGCGAGGATCCATACTGTCCTCATTGGGATGGGCGACGACCGCAACCGGTCTCGCCTGCATCGCAACCTCCGCGTTACTTGGCTGGAGGGAGCTGTTCGCGGCCGGATTCGCTGGATTCGGCATAGTGGCATGCGCGGCGATTATGGCGACGCGTACCCCGCACCTCGCCGCCACACTTGACGTGCGCGGCACAAGCGTCAATATGGACGACACCATTGGCGTCACCGCCTGCATCATCGCCAAACGGCGTCATCCTACGGCAACGGCCGCCCACTGCACGTTCCAGATCGGGAACGACACGCGTCGAATCGACATTCGCTCCATCACACCGGCCAGCCCGCACAATCTCACGCTGACGATCCCAGCCGATCGACGCGCCGTGATCCCCATCGGCCCACTGGTCGCGACAACCGGCGACCCGCTGGGATTGGCTCGACGCAGCATCGCGCTGACGTCGACGGTCAACGTGCATGTGCATCCGAGGATTCTCCGAACAGGCCCCCTGCCCATCGGCGTCACGCATGATCTTGAGGGAAGGTCGGGCAGCGACCCGGCAAGCAATGACTTGGATCTCTACGAGTTGCGCGACTATGCACCGGGCGACGACCTTCGCCATGTTCACTGGCCGTCCTCGGCCAAAACCGGCTCCCTTCTGGTTCGTCGCTATCAGGCTACGCAGCATACCGCCATCCGGCTGCTGCTCGATCTCAACGCCCATAGCTATGCGGCACCAGAGGAATTCGAGCTCGCCGTCATGCTGTACGCCTCGCTCGGGGTGCAGGCATTGCGTGAGCATCGTCCACTGGCGACAGGCGACGACTCCCACCGCATCCGCGTGCATGACGCCAACACGTTCCTTGACCGGTGTAGCGCCTTGCAAACTTCACCCGGCGCATGCAACACAACACCCATATTCCACACGCCCATATTCCATGGACCGGCCGGCCCCGGACAGCCGAATGCAGCGGTCGGACCAAACCGTCCAGGCGGTCCGGACGGACACGCCAGCCACAATGCCGCCGCCATATCGCTGTATCTGGTCGTTGTCGGCTCGCAGCTGCCACTCAACGACATTCGTCGCTTCGCACGGACCGTGCCGGCCAGCCCCGTCATACTGCTACGCAGCGCAATCGGCGAACAGTCCGGCGTCGCATGGGATGCCGTACACCGTTTCGTCACCGTCGGCGCCCCCAAGGATCTGCCGTTCGTCATGGAGGCACTGCGATGAGCATATCATCACTATCCGCGTCAATGCGTCAGCGTCCCGCCGTGCGACCAGCGACGATGCACACACCGCACGCACCGGAGACGATCGGCGTGTGCGCCGCTGCGCTGGTCGCCGCGAGTCCTCTGATCCCTGTATACGGATCCCCGGAGCTCTGGCTGCGCGGCGCCGTTCCAGCCACACTCATCGGCGCGCTCATCGCAGCCGTCACGCCCCGACGCCACACCCTTCATTCGCTAGGGCAATGCGTCCTGATGCTTGTTTCGCAGGGTTTGATCGGACCGATCATCGCCCTGCCGCACACCACTGTCGCCCATATAGTACCCACCGGCCGTACAGTGACGCAGGGCCTGCTCAGTACCTTGGGCTCCTTCAAGCAGCTTCTCGCACTCACGCCTCCCATTGGATCCGATAACGGGTTGCTCATGGCCGTATGGACCATTGCGCTGTTCACGACATTCCACGCCGTTTCGGCATTGACGATCGGCAACCGCGCGCTGGGAGCCGCATTGAGCGCGGCCTCCATTGCGCTGGCCTTCGCCGCCGCCTCACTGCTGGGAACCCATCATGGCTGGCATCCCACGGCAATCGGCATACTGCTCATTGTGACAGAGCTGCTGATCAGCAGCCGACATATGGGCCTGATTGATCCGACACGATGGACGAGTCTCATACTGGTACTTGCCATATCCGTCACCACCGCCTACTGCGGCACGCAATGCATTGGGCAATCCGGGTCCCGTTTCACGTTACGTGACCGCTATCTACCTCCGCTCAGCTCATATGCCGCCGTCAGCCCGCTCAGCGGCATGCGCGCCATGATCGCCAACCATCGCGACGACCCGATGGTTACGGTCACCGGCCTGCCACCGGACACACCGCTGCGTCTCGCGGTGATGGATCGTTTCGACGGCACGGTGTGGAATCTCGCAGACACGAACGCCGCCGGCTCGGGCGATTTCCGTCGCATTCATGAGCGCTTGAACGGCACCGCGGCAAGTCCGGGCACGCCATTCACCGCCACCTTCACCGTGCACCCCGACTATCGCGAGGCATGGCTGCCCCTGGCCGGCCAGGCATCATCCATACATATCAACCAGGCGGAGCCGGCCGATCAGCCCGTGGCTGTGTATGCCAATGCATCCACCTCCACCGCCTTCGTATCGGAAGCCACCTCCACGGCCATCGCATCCGCAGGCGAACTGCGATATGTCGAAACCGGGATCATTCCAGACAAGCCAAGCGCGGAACGGATTGACGCCGCCTCAGGCGCGACGACAGACGGCGATCAGACCGTCAAGCCGGACGGACGCACCGCCGACGCCCCGGAAACGGTCAGACAGTTCGCCAATAGCATTGCGGCGGGCTTCACCACCGACGGGGCGACCGTCCGCGCGGCGGCCGCCGCCTTACAGCAGCGCGGCTGGTTCTCGCATGGTTTGGATGGCGAATACCCATCCCCGCCGGGTCATGGCAGTTACCGGCTTGACCGTATGCTCACCGATCCGATCATGGTCGGCGACAGCGAGCAATACGCCTCTCTTATGGCATTGGCGGCAAGGGAACTGGGCATCCCGTCACGTGTGGTGCTCGGCTTCATATCCCAGGGCACCGGGACGGATGCCGGAGCAGGTGCCGGCGACCCCGCAGACACTCCGACCGTCTTCACCGGCAATGACATAGCGGCATGGGCGGAGGTCAATCTGGACGGGTTGGGATGGACGCCGCTCAATCCCACGCCCAGCGTCTCCAAAATCCCCGATGAAACAACTCGAGCCGCGAACGACACTTCGGAGCCGTCCATCCGTCAGCCTCCGCCTCCGCTCGACGATCCACTCCGTGAACAGCGGCAATTCACAGGTCAGACCGCCATCGGCGGCGACAACGCGGACGTCCCGGCGGCCCCGGCATCATCCTGGCACACCGCGCAGCGTATAGCGACAGCCGTGGTCTTGTGGGGGAGCCCGATCTGGCTCGCTCTGCTGCTCTGTCTCATGCTGCTCGCCGCCAACGCGCTGACGCTGCATTCCCTCCGCCAGCGAGGCACCACGCGTCAGCGAATAGCCAACGGCTGGGCATTGGCCTGCTATCTCCTGACGAGATCCGGCATCCCGATCACCTCGGCAGGCACCACACGTCAACGCATACGGGCTGTTGGCAAGCATCGCCTCGCAGCATCCGGCAATCTCGGCCAATTATTCGAAACCCTTGGTCGACAAGCCGATTACGCCATGTATTCGGGTCGTCCCATCACCGAAGATCAGGCGCACACCTATTGGGCCCAGATCAATCTGCTCCGCAAATCGCTGATGCCTCTGCTGCCACGATCGCAACGATGGCGCATCGCTCTGCATCCCATCCCCCACCAGCTGAGATAGGAACCGAGACAAGAACCGAGATAGGAACTTGAACAACGGGAGGATACGGGCGAATATAACCATAGGCCACCGGCCGAAACGGTCGGTGGCCTATGCGACAGCGTTCGTAGCTTCGCAGCCTAAGCCTGCTGCGTATTACTGCTGATCAGCGTCGGACGAACCATCAGCGCCAGCGTCACCGGCAGCCGAGGAACCATCCGCTTCCTGATCCGGTCCCTGGTCAGCCGAACCGGCCGAATCAGTCGAACCGGCGGAGGTATTGGAATCAGCGGCGGAACCCGCGCTGAAGTCAGCGCCGAAGCCTCCGGTCAGATCATCATCGTTCAGATGAGCCTGACCACCCTGGTCGTTGAGGAAGTCGTCTGGATTGAAGTCATCCCCGAGCTTCAGCTCGCCGAAGTCCAGGTTGCTGAAGTCCACATCGCCCAGGTCGGCATCGGAGAGATCCACATCACCGGCCACGTCGTCACCGCCCAGACCGAAGTTCGGGTAAATGGTGTCGCGGATGGCCTTGTCGGGCTCCACAACGGCGTTGCGGTACCGGGCGAGACCAGTACCGGCCGGAATGAGCTTGCCGATGATGACGTTCTCCTTCAGACCCTTCAGGTCATCGACCTTCTGGTTCAGGGCGGCTTCGGTAAGCACGCGGGTGGTCTCCTGGAAGGAGGCGGCGGACAGCCACGAATCGGTGGCCAGCGAGGCCTTGGTGATGCCCATCAGCTCCGGACGGCCGGCGGCGGGCTTGCCGCCGTTCATCACGGCCTCCTTGTTGGCTTCCTTGAAGCGCGCCTGATCCACCAGTTCACCGGGCAGCAGCTTGGTGTCGCCGGAGTCGATCACGGTGATGCGACGCAGCATCTGGTGCACGATGACCTCGATGTGCTTGTCGTGGATATCCACACCCTGGGAACGGTACACGGTGTGAACTTCGTTCACAATGTTCACCTGGGCGGCGCGCGGTCCAAGAATACGCAGGATCTTCTTGGGGTCGACGGAACCTTCGATGAGCTGACGGCCAACCTCGACATGCTCGCCGTCCTTCACCAGCAGCGGAGCGCGACGGGTCACGGGATAGGTGATCGGCTCAACGCTCTGATCGTCCGGAGTCAGGGTGACCTGACGTCCGCGATCAGTGTCCTCGACCTTCACCACACCCGGGAACTCGGCAATCGGAGCCTCGCCCTTAGGAGTGCGGGCCTCGAACAGCTCCGTCACACGGGGAAGACCCTGGGTGATATCGGAAGCCGAGGCAACACCACCGGAGTGGAAGGAACGCAGCGTCAGCTGGGTGCCGGGCTCGCCGATGGACTGGGCGGCCACAATGCCCACGGCCTCGCCGACGTCCACCAGCTTGTTGGTGGCCAGCGACCAGCCATAGCACTTGGCACACACACCGCGCTTGGACTCGCAGGTCAGCACCGAACGGCACTTGACTTCCTCAACGCCATGGGCGACGAGGTCGCGCAGCACGTCCATCGACAGGGCGTCGTTGCGCTTGTACAGCACGGTGGTGCCGTCAGCGGGATCGATCACGTCAGCTGCGAGCAGACGGGAGTAAGGACCACCGTCGGCGGCCTTGACGAGCACGAGATTGCCGTTCTCGTCACGTTCGCCCACCCGGATGGTCAGGGAGCGCTTGGTGCCGCAGTCCTCCTCGCGAACGATCACGTCCTGGGACACGTCGACCAGACGACGGGTCAGATAACCGGACTCCGCGGTACGAAGTGCGGTATCCGCCAGACCCTTGCGGGCGCCGTGCTGCGAGATGAAGTACTCCAGCACCGACAGCCCCTCGCGGTAGTTGGACTTCACAGGACGCGGAATGATCTCGCCCTTCGGGTTGGCCACCAGGCCTCGCATACCGGCGATCTGGTTGATCTGCATCATGTTGCCTCGCGCACCGGACTGCACGATGATGGCGAGGTTGTTGGCCTTGTCGAAGTGCTTCTCAACGGCCTGGGAGACATCGTCGGTGCACTTCGTCCACAGGTCGATGAGCTCCTGACGGCGCTCCTCTTCGGTCAGCATACCCATGTCGTAATTGGCGTTGACCTGATCGGCCTGCTTCTCGAACTGGGCGATATACTCCTCGCGCTCCGGAGGCTCGATGACGTCGGAGAAGGCGAAGGACACACCCGACCACGGAGCGCGGGTGAAGCCCAGATCCTTCAGAGCGTCCAGCGATGCGGCGACCTGGGCGGTGGAGTAGCGGGTGGCGATGTCGTCGACGATCTTGGCGAGACGCTTCTTGCCGACCTGCTCGTTGACGAACGGATAGTCAGTCGGCAGGGTCTCGTTGAACAGCACGCGGCCATACGAGGTGGCGAACAGCACGCTGCCGTCGGACAGGCGCTCCTCCTTCACCGTGTCCGGGCTGCCCGGCTCGGGGTCGACGACCTTGAGCTCGCCCGGCTCCCAATCGGCCGGCAGCACGAAATCCTTAGGCAGACGGATCAGCACCTTGGCCTGCATGTCGATGTCGTGGCGGTCGAGCGCCATCTCGGCCTCTTCCAGCGAGCTGAACACACGGCCCTGGCCCTTGGCGCCATCCACCACGGTGGACAGGTAGTACAGACCCAGGATCATATCCTGAGAAGGCATGGTCACGGTGTGGCCGTCGGCGGGCTTCAGAATGTTGTCGGAAGCCATCATCAACGAACGGGCCTCAGCCTGGGCCTCGGCACTCAGCGGCAGGTGGACTGCCATCTGGTCGCCATCGAAGTCGGCGTTGAAGGCGGCGCAGGCCAGAGGCGGCAGGTGGATGGCCTTGCCCTCCACCAGAATCGGCTCGAAGGCCTGAATGCCCAGACGGTGCAGCGTAGGCGCACGGTTGAGCAGCACGGGATGCTCGGAGATGACCTCCTCGAGCACGCCCCACACCTCGGAATCGCCGCGATCCACCAGACGCTTGGCGGACTTCATGTTCTGCGCGTAGTTGAGGTCGACCAGACGCTTGATCACGAAGGGCTTGAACAGCTCCAGGGCCATCGGCTTCGGCAGACCGCACTGGTGCATGCGCAGCGACGGACCGACCACGATTACGGAACGGCCGGAGTAGTCGACTCGCTTGCCGAGCAGGTTCTGGCGGAAGCGGCCCTGCTTGCCCTTGAGCATGTCGGACAGTGACTTCAGCGGGCGGTTGGAGGCGCCGGTGACCGGGCGGCCGCGACGGCCGTTGTCGAACAGGGAGTCGACGGCCTCCTGCAGCATGCGCTTCTCGTTGTTGAGCATGATCTCCGGAGCGCCCAGCTCGATGAGT
>ERZ808240.1506-NODE-1506-length-28574-cov-14.812371_pt1 | contig 28574 bp, 36 predicted proteins | sample MGYA00521084_ERZ808240 | MGnify/ENA primary metagenome ERZ808240 (study PRJEB31516, sample SAMN03275571) | gut metagenome | biome: mammalia-associated habitat; material: feces | host: Papio cynocephalus | place: Kenya | collected 2012-08-06 ... | reverse complement strand
AGTCCGAAAATCTTTGATTTTCGAGCGAACGGCATTCCCGTCCAAGAGCGTGTCGACTTTTTCGACACGCTCATAACCCCGCCGTTTAGGCGGGGTTGTGAGCATTTTGATTTTTTAAGCAGCTTTCTTAAGAAATAAAAATCGGCAAGTACCGTTAGATACTTGCCGATTTTTGGTGATCCATCGGGGATTCGAACCCCGGACACCTTGATTAAAAGTCAAGTGCTCTGCCAACTGAGCTAATGAATCATTCGGACAGCTTTAATATTATATCAATACTTTGCGTGCTTGTCAAGTATTAAATTGCTATTTTTGCAAAAATAAAATGTTCTACAATAAATTGCAAGAGGTCGCAACGACCAAATGCAATTTATTTTTTTATTTATTTTGGCTTTTGCCTATGGCGAGGATAGAGCAATGCAGAGGTGCAACTCGAGCGCGTTATAGGATTTTAGCATAAGGGGACAACGGGAGCGGGGAGCTCCCCGCTCCCGTTGAACTCACAAATAAAACAAAGGAGGAGCGCAACAATGAATATCCGCTATATGAGCTACGACCAAAGAAAAGAGCTTGAAACTATGTACGCAGCAAACGCCGAAATTAACGACATAGCCGCTCGCCTCGGCGTAAATCACGTTACCGTATATAGAGAGCTAAAGCGCGGCGAAACGGGCAAGCTTGACAAAAACGGGCGTATGGCTTATAGCGCAGAACTCGGGCAAAAAACCTTAAACGAAAATTTCCGCCGCCGAGGAAATCGAAAAGCTACGGCAAATAAATAATAAAAACGGAGTGATTTTGTTATGAACAAGGTACGCAGAAAAGAATTGCAGGAACTCTACGACATTATCTCCGAGGCTAAAGACCGCCTCGAGATGTTGCACGACGAGGAGGAGGAATACAAGGACAATATGCCCGAAAACCTCCAAAGCTCGGAACGCTACGAAAAAGCAGAGGCGGCGGTAGACGCTCTCGACTCTGCCGTGTCCTCTCTTGAGGAGGCACTCGACTACATAGAGGAGGCGCAAGAATGACAGAGCAAAAAGAACGCCTCAAAAAACTTTACGCCCTCGCCTTGCGCGGCGTTGGCGGAGAAAAAGAGCAAGCCCAGGCTATACTCGATAAATTACTTAAAAAGTATGCTATGACGCTTGACGACCTCGACGACGAGGTTATACAAGAGTACGACCTCGGGTATCACGGCAAAGAACAAGACCGTATTTTAATGCAGACCGCATATAAAGTTACGGACGATAAAAACGCGTTCAACCACTTGCAATATAACCATAGCGGCAGAGCTTGCCGTACTCGCCTACGCGTGCGCTGCACCGCTGCTCAAAAGGCAGAGATAGAGTTTTTGTTTAGCTTTTATGTAAGGCTTTTGGAAAAAGAAAAAGAGGCTTTGCTACAAGCGTTTTTCCAAAAGCACCGAATTTTTGGAAATCTCAAAGACGGAGAAAGCGGAGCGGAGCTTTCTCCCGAGGAATTGTTAAAGCTCGAGCTTATGATGAAAGGGCTATCGGACGAACAGCCATTAAAGCAAATTGAGGGAGGTAAAATGGTATGAATATAAAGCCAAATAAACAGCCCTGCCAAATTTGCAGAAATCACAAAGGCGGTACGCCTCTTATGATACGGGACGACAACGGGCAAAAGCACCCGTATACACATATTTGTAATTGCCCTTATTGTGGACGTTTTCTTGCCGAGAATTACGATACCGCACAAAATACGGACGAAACCGACGAGGAGGTGTAGGAGATGTGCAAGGCTGTTAAGTGCCCGCAATGCGGACACGAATTTACACCCGAGAGAGCTATTAAATCGGGAGCTTGGACTCCAGAGGAGGACGAGCTGTTACTGAACGGCTACCAAAAGGAACGGAAAACCATTGCCGAACTCTCGGACGAGCTTAACCGCTCCCAGGACGCAGCCCGCAACCGCTTATTTGTCCTCCGCGGCGGAGGCAAGCCTAAAGGCGTTACGGCAAGCGTGCAGCTCACGGCAAAAGAATACGACGAAATGAGAGCGGCGCGCCAGGAAGTAAAAAGCGCCCGAAAGCTCGTAGAGCAAGCAAAGGACACCGAGCGCGAGCTCGCCGCCTTTTACGCTCTCGGTAAGCAGCTTATAAACGCAAGGCAAAACAAGCGTGTTATCGCCCCTCTGTTTGAGGAACTCGAGCGGCTCGTTAATGCCTACAAGTTTTAGGAGGCAAACTGTGCGGGAATATAGGCGTAAAGAATTACACGAGAGGGAGCGCCTCGGCTACTCGCGTATATCGGCAGGGCGGCAATGCTGCTACATAATCAAACAAGCAGCCGCCGCAAAGCTGCGGGACATTCACTCCCGCTTTAAGCTATGGACTACGAGAGGCAAAAGCTGTAAGCGCTGCTGCTTATGGTGTAAATATTTCGGCTATTGCAGCCCCGATTTTAATAACGATAAGGAGTAAAAGTTATGAACGACAATATTTTACGCGCTATTGAGTCACTTTGCGACGATATAGCCACCGACACAAACGCAGAGGACAACCAAAAGAGAGCAAATGCAATTTTAACTCTTGCTTTCGGCGGGATATTTACGCCCGAGGAAATCGAGGAGGACTACACCGAGGACGACTCCGCAGCGGGAGCGGAAAAAGATAAAATCAAATTCCCGAAACCTGGCGAGCAATTCGAGTATAACGGCATTAAGTTTACCGCTCTCGGAGAGGAGCAGGGCGGCGTACTTGCCATTGTCTCGGAATTACTCGAGGACGAAATGCCGCTCGACGAAAGCAATAAAAACGACTGGCGCACTTCCTCGCTCCGTAAACACCTTAACGGAGAATACCTCGAACAATTCAACCGCGGCGACCTCCTCCAGTTTGTATCGGACTTGACCTCCGACGACGGTATGAAAGACTACGGCACCGCCGAGGATTATGTTTTCCTCCTCTCGTGCGACCTTTACCGCAAATACAGAGAGTCCGTGCCGCGCTTTAATAATTGGTGGTGGACGCTTACTCCCTGGACTTGCAACCCGTCCTACGCGAACTACGCGCGAGTTGTCCACTCGGACGGTACGTTGAGCTACAGCATTGCGTACAACGGTTACGGCGTTGCCCCCGCTTGTCTGTTCAATCCTAAAATCTTTGAATAATCCGCCTCGATAGAGGCGAGAAAGGGGAAAAACAAATGGTCAGCGGCAAAAAAGCAATAGAATGCGCGGAAACAATAGTACGGTTCTGTAAAGAGCAAAACGGCTGTCAAAATTGTATTTTCCGTAAATACGGTTGCGATAGTTGGAAATGTCATATTAACGCAATAGACCTAAAATACGCAATGGACGAAATAAAAGGTCAGCACGAGGCAAAGAAACGAAATCGCGGCTATTTATAAATGATAAGGAGCGAGGCGGTATGACAAACGAGGAATTAAAAAACGCTCTCGTCAGCGGGTGCCCCGTAGAAAGCGGCGGAATTGTATATAAGTGCGTTTCGGCTATCATTTACCGATACCGCAACGGGAAACTTGACATTTCCGCCGAGGTTACGGACTATTGCGGGCACAGTATTTCAATCATAAGCCCCGAGCGGGCAAAAATCGCAGAAAGCGAGGTTAAACAATGAACGCAATTATTATAACGGCGATTATCTGCGCTACCCTGGTTTTGCTCACATTTATAAATAAAAAGAAATAGGAGGCTTTGCTATGACTTCGGCAAACGGAAACAGACAGCACAGGACAAGCTCGGCTCCGAGCGACAGCAAAAGAGCCGCTCGCGGAAAATGCAAGCGGCAATTTATTACCTTTATTATATGTGTATTCCTCGTAGGAGGAATTGCAGGAGGGCTCATTGTCGGAGGAGTACAAGCCCTCGGCGGAAATGACGCAAAAGAGCAACCGCCCTACGGCACACGCGACGGCAAAAGCGTAACAGAAAACGGCGAGCTTATGCTCATACAAGACGCAGCAGGTTTTACCCCTCTCGATTGCGAGCTCTCGGAGGAGCTGCAAGAGTTTACATATTATATGTGCCGCGCCTATTATATCGACTTTGACTTTACTATGTCGCTTATGCTCTCCGAGTCCTCGTTTAATGCCGACGCGGTAAGCCAGGACGGGCACGATTTCGGCTTAATGCAAATAAGGGAATGTAATAACGATTGGCTCAAAGAGGAACTCGGCGTTACCGATATGCTCAACCCTTACGAGAATATCCGAGCGGGTTTATATATCCTCCGCGGGCTTTTTGAAAAGTACAACGACAGCTCAAAGGTTGTTATGGCGTACAAAATGGGCGAATATGGAGCCTCGGTACTTTGGGATAAAGGAGTATACGAAACGACCGCCTCGCAGCGGGTGCTCGCCCAGGCGGATAAATTTGCCGCAGAGAGGAGCAATAACCAAAAATGAAAGATTGCATAATTAACGGAGATTGCATAAAGGTAATGGCACAACTCCCGTCGAAAAGCGTTGACCTTATATTATGCGATTTACCATACGGGGTTACACAAAACAAAGCCGACATTGTTATACCTTTTGCAGATTTATGGCAGCAGTACAACCGAATTATAAAAGACAGAGGCGCAATACTTCTTTTCGGACAAGGATTATTTTTTATTGACCTTGTAAACAGCAACAGGAAAATGTTTAGGTACGACCTTGTATGGGATAAAGAACTAATCAGCGGCTTTTTGAACGCCAAAAAAATGCCGTTAAGACAGCACGAGCAAATAGCAGTATTTTATAAAAAACTGCCTACTTATAATCCGCAATTCACAAAGGGAAACCCTTTACATAGCCGAGGCGCTCTAAAAAACAAACGCAAAAATAATAATTATGGCGAGTTTGCGGACGCAAGCGACGATAGAAAAGGCTGCAGGGACAAATACCCCACAAGCATTTTAAGATTTAAGAAACCACACCCGAGCGTATGTGTGCACCCTACGCAAAAGCCTGTTACATTGTTAGAAAACCTTATAAAAACCTATACAAACCCAGGCGACACAGTTTTAGATAATTGTATAGGGAGCGGCTCTACCATATTTGCAGCAGCAAATACAGAAAGACATTATATAGGTATAGACATAAATAAATCTTATTGCGATACCGTACAAGAAAAATTACAAAAGCAATTCTTTCACAACGAGGAGTGGCAGCAATGAACAATAAAATAATTCAGTCAATCCACCACGAGCACGGCGAAAATATCCTTAATGGCGTAAAAGGCTATGAAATAAGAAAGACCGCCCCGAAAAGCGGAAATTTCCCATACATTATATATCTATATGAAACCAAACACTCATACAGAGGTGCAGACAATACGCTACACCCTGGCGCAGGAGCGGTTATCGGCTTTTATATATGCAAGGCGATTATCAAAACAAACGCTTTCGGTGCAGCCCTCTACAAAAGCAACACGCCCGAGGAGGCGGCAGCAAGAAATCGGATAGCATATACGGCGTGTTTAACCGAAAAGCAGCTTACAGAGTACGCGGGCGGCGAAGACATTTGCGCCTATGTAGTGAGCAACCCTATACGCTTCCCGAAACCTCGCCCGCTCTCGGACTTCGGCTTAACACGCGCTCCGCAGAGTTGGCAATATTTGAAGTAAATAAAAAGGGCTTATCAAGCCGCAAACTTGATAAGCCCCGTAGCGCCTTTGTGCTACCGATTAACTACATATATAAGTATAGCACAACGGCAGCGAAAAGTCAATAGTTAAGCACGGAGCGAGCGGCTCTATTTCGGGCTCGTAATGGATAATAACTTAACGACCAAAACAGAGCACAAGGCACCCCGAGGAAATAAAAACCGTCCTCCCTCAAAAAATAAATATTCTCTTTGTGAGTGTGGAGAGAGGCGGAGGAGTGAGGGGGTGCTCGTAGCGTTGTTGAAAGGGTGTGTAAACTCGTAGAGTTTTCCACGCTTTCAATAATGCGGAGAGTAGGGGGAGAGAGGAGGTGCCTCTCTCTTTAAGGCGGGCTCCGTCCCGCCGCTCTCTTGCTCCTCTCTCCCCCTTTATTGGCTTTGAAATGCAATTACCTTTTGAGGTTAGCGCAATTTTGTTAATTCAAAGGTCGTCAGCGGCAAATGCTCGCTCGACAAATTCCCTTATGGAAAACTAAAGCGTTAAACCTCGGGGCTTGGGGCAGAGCCCCAAAAGGAAACAACGGAGGTAAAACTATGCGCTGTCTATACAGAGAAAAAATACATAAATGCGGCGAGTTTTTGGAAGTCGATATTTTCCCCGTTTTTGAATATCAGCGCGGGCGCAGCAAGAAAAGAAAACCGACAACAGAAACGCAGCAGCGATTAAACCAACGTAACGCCGAAAGAAAACTCACGCGCCTACTGAACACGAATTTTACAAAGCGCGATATACGCTTTGATTTAACATATAGCGACGAGAATTACCCCGAAACGCCCGAGAACGCACAACGGCAAATGCAAAATTTCCTCCGTCGCGTTAAGCGTTACCGTGCAAGGCATAATTTGCCCGAGCTTAAATACGTTGCCGTTACCGAGGTAGGAAAAGAAAACGGGCGGCTGCACCACCATATTGTTATGAGCGGCGGCGTTGATATAAACACCCTTGCGGAAATATGGGGCAAAGGTTATACAACGGCAAAGCCGTTACAGTTTGACGAGTTTGGTATAACGGGCATTGCGGTATATCTCGTAAAAAGCCCGATACTCGGCAAGCGTTGGAGCGCAAGCCGCAACCTTGAACAGCCGAAAACGTCCGAACGCGACGGCAGAATACCGCAGTACAAAATACGCGAGTTTGGAAACAGCGGCAACGACAACCGCGCAGAGCTTGAGCGTCTTTATGAGGGCTACGCCCTGGCAGACTGCAAGCCGTATTACAACGAAATCAACGGCGGCTATTATATAACCGTCCGTATGTATAAAAAGCCCGCTCCGAAACGGAGCAGAAAGCGAGGGAAACTATGACGCAAAAACGAGAGGAGAAAAAGAAAATGTCAATGTATATCTTTCCCGCCGTCCTTATAGCGCTTGACGTGGGAGCGGCTATTATGTGCTTTATCGGCAAGGACTACAAAAAGGGCGTATACTGGCTCGCGGCGGCGGTGCTGAATATATGCGTAACTTTTTAACGGAGGTAAAACTATGAATTACTTTAAGGCGGCGGAGCAAGTGCTCTCCTCTGTCCCTACTCTCGAGCGGGCATTGGAGAATTTACAGCATAGGCGCGATAGGCTCATAGAAAGCGGAGCTCCTCGGGAGCCTGGCGCGATTGATTACGGCAAACCGTTTACGGACTCGCATTACGTAAGCGACACTCTTAACGAGCTTTTGGAGCTTACCGAGTGCTCACGCAATATTGCGGAAACGCAGCGCAAGCTCGCAGAGATTAAGGGCATTATCGACCAGCTGAAAGACGAGTATAAAAAGCTCGTCGTTTTGTGGTATCTCGAAAAAAAGCCGAAAGAGGCAGTTATGGAGGAGTTATACATACAGTCGTTAAGCACCGTTTACGACCTCCGTAACCGCGCCGTAGCGGAGTTTGCTTTGCTTTACTTCGGCGGATCTGCCCTGGGCTCAATTTAGGCAATCGAAATAAAGCCGTATAGAAACTTGCTTTAAGCCGTGCTAAACTGATACCGTAGAAATAGACGGTAAGGCGGGCGGCTTATAGCTGCTCGCTTTGTCGTTGTATCGGTAGCAAATATAACTCACTATACGGCGGAGAGGGCGGGACGCTGTTATATGCAAGATTTCGCAAAGGCGTTTTATTTGAGCAAAGCCTGGCGCGATACCAGGGAATATATATACAAGCGCGATATGGGCTTATGCGTCCGCTGCGGCAAGGCGGGCGCAATAGTCCACCACAAAATATATTTAACGCCGCAGAATATAAACAATCCCGCTATCACACTATCGGAGGATAACCTCGAGTTGCTATGCCGTGAATGTCACGCCATAGAACACGAGGGGCAGCTACCGACAGCAAGCGGGCTTATGTTTGACTCCGAGGGAAACCTCGTAGAAAAGAGGCGATACTATGGAGAATAAAATTTGTGAGCTAACAGTTTATACAATGGCTGCGGCTCTTGAGTTTACAGTCTATGCGACAACGGACGACTTCCAGGAGCGGCTTGCGGAGGCTCTCGAAAACGGAACGGTTATACTTGACACAATAGAGGGGACGAAACTCATACTCAACGCAATCAATGTTGTAGCAATCGAGATACACGCGGCAGAAAAAAATAAAAATATTTCTGCAAATACTCCCCCCGTCAAAAAATAATGAGGTGCCCTCCTATGAACCGCCTCAGAGTCTCTTTTATGACCGCCCCAGGCGTGTATAACCCCCCTACCCTTACAGACGAAAGAAAGGAGAAACAGCGTGGACGATACATTATATGCGCGACAGAAAAAAGAGCAGAACAGAATTAAGAAATTGTATAAAAATCTGCCGAAAGATAAGCTCGAAATTGCAAAAAAACTAATGGAAAGAGCCGCCTATATGCTCGTTTCTCTCGAGGATATGGAGGAAAAAATCAACGAGGACGGGCTCGTAGTTAAAATGCCGCAGGGCTCCTACACTATCGAGCGGGCGCACCCGTTATTGCAGCCGTATAACGCTATGGTTAAGAACTACAACGCCACCTTAAAACAGCTCAACGACCTACTGCCGAACGCCGACGCAGAGGCAGCGGGACAGGCGCTTATGATGTTTGCAACCAAACCGAGCAGGGCGGCAAAATCGGGTTGAATTGGGTAAAAGAATACTACCGCCGCATAGAGTGCGGCGACATAGTAACGAGTAAGCGGGTTAGAGCTGTTTACTCGCGGCTCGTTGCCGAAATGGACGCAAATACCGACGACTCGCCGTATTATTTCGACGAGGAAACGGGCGAGCGTCCTATTTTGTTTATCGAAACATTTTGCAAGCAGTCCCAGGGCACCATAGGCGCGCCTCTCGAGCTTGAGTTATTCCAAAAAGCATATATACAACTGCTTTTCGGTTGGCTCGAAAAAGAAACGGGCTACCGCCGTTTCCGCGAAACAATGTTTTTATGTGGACGCAAAAACGGTAAGTCTACTTTGCTTTCGGGCATTGCCCTTTATATGCTCATTGCAGATTATGAGGGCGCGGCGGAGATATACTCCGTTGCGACAAAAAAAGACCAGGCAAAAAAGGTATTGACCGAGGCTGTCAATATGGTTAAGCAATCGCCCGAGCTGCGGGCAGTTGTCAAAAAGCGCAGAAATGATATTTATTTTCCCGCGACCTCCTCTATCTTTGAGGCGCTCGCGTCGGACTCCAACACCCTGGACGGCTTAAACTCTCACGCCGTTATAATCGACGAGCTGCACGCAATCCGCGACCGCAATTTATACGAGGTTATGAAACAGTCTACCTCGTCGCGCCGTCAGCCTCTCGTTGTTATGATAACGACCGCGGGCACCGTGCGCGAGTGCATTTTCGACAATATGTACGAGCTTGCCGCAGACCTTGCGGACGGTAAGAAAAAAGACGATACCTTTTTGCCGATACTCTACGAGCTCGACAGCCGCGACGAGTGGACTAATCCGCAAATGTGGATTAAAGCTAATCCTGGGCTCGGGAAAATCAAGCAGTATAAAACGCTCGCTAACTTCGTTGAGAGGGCGAAAAACTCGCCCGCAGACTTGCCAGGCGTTCTATGCAAGGACTTTAACATACGCGAAAATGAAAGCGCCGTATGGCTTTCATTCGAGCAGATTAAAAACGCGGCGACGTTTGCTATTGACGACGTTTACAATACCTACGCTATCGGCGGTTGCGACCTCTCGGCTACAACCGACCTTACAGCGGCAACGCTGCTTATACGCAAGCCGAACGACAAAACGGTTTACGTTTTGCAGCAGTATTTTTTACCGCAAGCCCGCGTCGAGCACCTCGAGGAGAAAAACACAAACGAGGCACCCTATCGGATATGGGCGGAGCGGGGCTTGCTTACGATATGCGAGGGCAGCCGCGTAAACTTTTCCGACGTAACGGCGTGGTTCGTGCAAATGCGTGATGAGCATAAAATAGACGCTTTCAAGGTCGGCTATGACCGCGCGCTCGCGGGCTACTGGGTGGAGGAAATGAAAAGCAACGGCTTTACTATGGAGCCCGTAGCTCAAGGCGCTTTCACTTGGAGCCAACCTATGCGCGAAATGGGAGCGGCTCTTACCGACAAAATAGTTAATTACAACAATAACCCTATTTTGCTTTGGTGCCTATCAAATACCGCCGTTAAGAAAAGCGGCTTAAACAATATCCAACCCGTTAAGATAACCGATAAACGCCGCATAGACGGCGCGGTATCGCTGCTTAACGCGTGGGTTATCTACGTCAAATACTTTGACGACTATATGTATAACGTGGGGTGACACAATGAAAGAAAGACGAGGGCTTTTCGAGGCTATATTCGGGAAAAAGCCGCAGAAAACAGACGGCTACACCGAATACAAGCTCTTAAATTCCTATCAATCAAATTTTGTACCATTCTCGGGCAACGCCTGGGAGGTTAATATGGTGCGAGCTGCCGTCCATTCTTTCGCACGCCGCGCGGCGACGGTACAGCCGCGGCACATTAGACGCGGCGACGGAAAGGTGCTTGACGTAGAGAGCAGCACATACAACAACATTTTACAGTTTAAGCCTAACCCGACGACAACGGCTTATAAATTCTATTACCGCCTGGCGGCGCAGTACAAGCTATATAACAACGCGTTTGCATATCCCGTATGGAATGAGGCGACGGGCAGACTCGAGGCAATTTATAATATCAACGCCCAGGAGATTACCTTACTCGACCACGAGGGCGAGCTGTTTTGTAAATTCCGCTTTAATAACGGAAAATCGTACATTTTCCCGTATGCGGACTTGGTGCATATCGGCTCAATGTTTGCAGATAACGACGTTTTCGGCTCCGATAACGGAGCGCTTATGCCCGTTTTGAAAACGGCAAACACCTTTAACCAAAGTATGAGCAAGTTTGCCGAACTCGTAGCGGTTGTGCGCGGCATTTTGAAAGTGCAAGCCTCCACAAAAAACGAGGACTTAAACCACCGCCGCGACGATTTTATACGGGACAACCTCAAAATGGAAAGCAACGGAGCGGGCGTTATTGTTACGGATAACAAGTACGATTACACCCCGATTACCGACAAGCAAACGCCGTTACCTACGGGACAGTTGCAGTATATCAAAGACGAGATATACGACTACCTCGGCACAAATGACGCTATCGTGCAAAATAAAGCCACACCCGAGCAAGAGGAGGACTTTTACGACGGCAAAATCAAGCCCTTTTACGTGCAGCTCGCCCAGGCGCTCACAAACTGCATTTTTTCCAAAAAAGAGCGCGGCTACGGCAACGAAATAACCGTAGAGGGTAACAAGCTGCAATTTGCAAGGACGAGCGACAAGCTCGCCGTTGTAAAATACTTGTCCGATATTGGCGGCTTAATGCTCGACCAGGCATTAACAACGCTCGGCTATCCGCCTATCGGCGGCGAGGAGGGCAAGCGCCGCGTACAGACGCTTAACGTCGTAAACGCAAACAAAGCCGACGAGTACCAGTTAGGCACCGACGCAAAGAAAGAGGAGCCGCCCGAGGACGGCAACGGCGACGGAGAGGGCACCGCACCTACTGCGGCACCCGACGACAAGAAAGACGAGGAGGAAACATAATGCCATATAAACCGAACGAGCGGGAATACAGAGCGGCGGAGCCGTTTACACTTCCCGACGAAAACAGCGCCGACGAGCTCGTGCTCCGAGGTACGCCTATTGTCTTTGATACCCCTACCGTGCTTTTTGAGGAGGACGGTATCGAGTATAAAGAGGTTATCGCCCGCGGCGCGCTTGACAGCTGCGATATGAGCGATTTTATCTTTAACCGAAATCACGGGCAGAACGACGCTACCGTGTATGCCCGCACCCGTAATAATTCCCTCACTTACAACATCACGGAGCGAGGGCTCGATATTGCGGCTTTCCTCGACAAAGAGGACGAGCGGCACCGCAATTTACACCGAGATATTCAAAAGCGCCGCGTTGATAAAATGAGTTTTTCGTTCGTTGTGCGTGAGTGCAGCTATGACCGCGAAACACACACTCGGACGATAACTAAAATTAAAAAGCTGTACGACGTTTCGGCGGTGGATTTTGCCGCATACAACGAAACGAGCATTACTACGGCAAGGGACTTTTTCTCCGCGGAGCACGAGAAAGAGTTTAAGGAGCAGGAGCAGCGCCGCCGCCGTCAAATGCTGACAGCAAAAACCTACTGTTAAAAAATCAAAAAAAGGAGTAAATCACTATGAAAGAACTTATTAAGAGAATGGCAGAAATCCGCAGCCGCAAGGTAGAACTGCGCGGCGTACTGGAAACCGACGCAAAAGCAGACCTCGACGCTATCGAAAAGGAGCTCCGCGAGCTTGACGAGGAATATACCAACCTCGAAAAGAGAAAAGCGGTTATCGAGGGTATCGGAGCGGGCACCGTTTCCGTAAATGAAGTGCCTAACCCTATCAACAATCGCTCTGCGGACAACTTCGACCAGGACAAGGAGTATCGCTCCGCCTGGCTCAAGCACGTTAGAGGGCTTGACCTTACCGAAAACGAACAGCGAGCGCTCACTACTGGCACCTCCTCCGCGGGCGCGGTTATTCCGACCGTAACGCAGAATAAAATCATTGAAAAGGTCAACCAGTATTGCCCGCTGCTCGACAAAATCGACCTTTTGCGCGTCCCTGGCGGCGTAAAAGTGCCCGCAGAGGGAACTACCGCAGACGCAGCGGTACATACCGAGGGCGCAACCATTACCGCAGACGGCGACACTCTCTCGAGCGTTACGCTTTCCGCCTACGAGGTTACAAAGCTCGTCACTATTTCAAAGTCTGTCGAGAAAATGGCGATTGACGTTTTCGAGTCCTGGCTCGTTAATAAGATTGCCCGCAAAATTGCCGAGAAAATCGGCAAGCTGATTATTTTCGGCACGGGCACCAACGAGGCGCAGGGTATCAATGTCATTACCTGGAGCGCTACAAACTCCGTAACGGTTGGAAAAACCGCCTCTCTTTCCGCCGCAAACGTGCAGGGCGTTGTCGCGCTGCTTAACGGCGGCTATGACAACGGCGCGGAGTGGCTTATGTCGAAATCGACTTTCTTTACCGACTTCCACCCGCTTATGAACAACTCAAAGGACAATATCGTTACCGAGGACAACGGCGTTTACCGCGTTATGGGCTACCCCGTAAACTTCGACGACCGTATGACCGCGCACGAGGCTATCCTCGGCAACCTTTACAGAGGCTACCTCGGCAATATGCCCGAGGACGTTACGATTACCTCGCAGTTTGTAACCCGCGAGAACGCCTACGACTTCCTCGGCTGCGCTATGTTCGACGGCAAGGTGCAGGCGACCGAGGCTTTCGTTAAAATCGTAAAGGCTACGGCTTAACGGAGGGCTGAACAATGGCGGATATTTCTATACAGTACGTAGCGGGTATTCGCCAGTATCTACGCATTAACCATACACGTTTTGACGCAGAAATTACCGACCTAATAGGAGCGGCAAGAGCCGACCTCCTATTAGGCGGTATCTCCGAAAAGAAAGTAAACGACGAAAGCGACGCTCTTATAAAGCGGGCTATCGTCGTTTATGTCAAAGCAGAGTTTGGACTCGATAACGCAGACGGCGACAAGTACCGCGAGAGCTACGGTATGCTCAAGCGGCATTTAATGCTTTCGAGCGAATATACCGAGGAGGCGTAGTTATGTTATGGCGAGAAATCGGGTATTTGTGCTCGGAAAAAGAAACGCTTGACTCTCTCGGAAAACCTTTTAAGACTTTCGAGAAAAAAGAGGTTTTCTGCAATGAAAAAGGCGTTAAGCGAAACGAATTTTACCAGGCACAAGCCCAGGGCTACCGCCCCGAGCTTTGCGTAGAAATTAAGGCTTGCGACTATGAGCGAGAGGGACACTTTGAGTATGACGGGACAATGTACCGCGTTATCCGCACATACCCCGTAAAAAACGAGTGCCTCGAGCTTATATGTCAAGCCCTGGTTGCGGACGATTGACGCAGAGAGGAGGCGTTGCCTATGGCAGCAAATACAACGGCGCTTATTAAAGCTCTGCGGGAGCGGGTTAATAAAATCCTCACGACCTATTACGAGGAGGCACCGTCGAAAGCCTATTACGAGGAGGCGCAGTCGAAAGACGCAGTATTTCCGTATGCGGTCATTAGCGGAGTTAATATTATTGACCTTGCGGCGGGCGACCTTGCCTCATTCTACCTCGATATATGGGTAGACGAGAAACAGCCGACCGCGACCGAGCAGCTCGAGAGCTTATGCGACGCGCTCCGTAATGAGCTTACGGGTGCCGTAATTGCCGAAAGCGGCGTTTTCGCCGCGCATATCGGCTTTGACAATCAAAACGCTATTGCCGACAGCGAATACGATATAGCGCATAGGCGTTTATCTATGTCGGCTCGAACTTTTTACAATTAGGAGGCAATAAAGATATGATTACCAATCTTACGACAAAGCAGATTGAGTCAATCCAAATCGACGAGGGCGTTATTTTCCTCAATTACGGGGAGAGCGACGAGCGGCTGCTCGCTCCCACCAGGGGCGGCGGAGAATTTGCCGCGACCGTTACCGTCCGCGATATTGAATTTGACGGACGACACGGAAAGACAACGGGCACCCAGGTTATCGAGGAGCAGGGCGCGTCCCTCAAGGTAACTACCCTTTGTATGAGCCAGGAAAACCTCGCACTCGCAATCCCCACTTGCACGATTGCGTCGGACGACGGAAAGACTATCAAAAACCCGCCTACGGGCGTTATCGGAGCGGATAAGTACCTTAAAAACGTTACTATGTTCGCTAAAACAATCGGCGGCAAGTATAAGAAAATCGCAATTTACAACGCTATGCACGAAACGGGCTTTAATGTTAAGGCGGTGCAGAAAGCGGAGGGCGAGCTCGCGCTCGAGTTTTTGGCACACTACAAGCATAGCGACCTCGACGGCGACTTGTGGGCGGTTACGGAGATTGCACAAGCTCCCGATATGAGCGAAAAGACAGCGCAGACTCAAGCCGCAAACGATACGGCAAAAGCCGTAAGCAAGTAATAATCGAATTTAAGGAGGAGCCAAACAATGCTTACAATCGGAACTATGCCTATTATGCTTAAAATCGTAGGAAAGCTCGATATTAAGCCTATTATCCCTATGTTGAAAAACCTTGATATTTTCGAGGAGCCGAAAGACGGAGAGGACGCAAAAGACGCTCTCAAGAAACTTTCAAGAGAAAAGGTCGGCGTACTTGCTTGCGAGGTGCTCGCAGAAATTACACCGCAGCTCGGCAAGATTGCCGACGACCTCCCGCCGCTTGTAGCTGCATATAAGGGTATCAGCGTCGCAGAGGCGCAGAAACTCGACGCAGCGGAGGTCATTAACGAGCTCGTCAATGACGAGGGCGTGAGAAGTTTTTTCAAGCGTGCCTTGCGGAAAAAAGCAGGGCAAGAAACCTAACACTCTTACACAAATATTACGACTGGCAGCTTATCGAGAGTCTACCGCTTGCGGCTCTCGGTGGGCTGCTTTCTTTTGCAACCGAGGAGGAAAAACGGCTCGAAAAAGCCGAACAGGAAAAAAGGCTTTTCCCCCTATGGCTTGCAAATTATGCCCTTGCAAAGCTGCAAGGCTCGGAGGCTATGGACTACGAAACGTTTATAAATCAAACGTTTTCGGAAGTGCCGCCGCCCACACCGAAAAAGGAAAAGTCAGCGGACGACATAACGGCGGAGTTTGCGCCGATAATCGAGGCTGACAGACGGAAAGGAGGCTAACCTATGGCAAGTATTTTATCGCTTTTCGGCTCAATTTTTATTGATAATACAAAAGCAAACGAAAGTATCGACAAAACTACCGAAAAAGCGGAAAAGAGCGGCTCTAAAATGGGAGCCTCCTTTTCGTCAATCGCTAAAGGTGCCGCCGCAGTAGGCACGGCGGTTGTAACGGGAGCGGCTGCTCTCGGTACGGCTGCTTATAAAATGGCAACCGACGTAGCGGACACGGCGGGCGCTATCGACGACGCGGCAAAGAAAGTAGGCACCTCCGCAGAGGAATACCAAAAATGGGCGTATGCTGCAAAGCTCGGAGGTATGGAAACTTCAAAGCTCGAGGCGTTAATGGTAAAGCAGCAAAAGGCTTTTTCCGACGCAAAGGACGGCAGCAAGTCTATGTCGGAGGCTTACCAAAGACTCGGAGTAGATATATCCAAAATCGGAAACTCGGGCGACGCTTTCAACGAGGTTATAGCAAAGCTCGCGGATATGGAGGACGAAACAGCCCGTAACGCACTTGCTAACGATATTTTCGGAAAAAGCTACGCAGACCTTGCGCCGTTGCTCGCGGAGGGCTCCGAGGGTATAGCCGCCTGGAAACAAGAATGTGAGGACTTAGGCGGAGTGATGAGCGGCGATATGGTGGAGGCGGGCGCAGAGCTTGGCGACAGTATCGACCGTGTAAAAACTGCCTTTATGGGTATATTCAACTCGATAGGCTCGGCGGTTATTCCTATCGTAAAGCAGTTTGCAGACCTTATCGTATCGGCAATGCCTACGATACAGAGTATGTTTGCGAAACTTACGCCGATTATTACCGAGGTTTTCGAGCAGCTTATACCCCCGCTGTTTGAGCTGATACAAACCCTATTCCCCGTGCTTATGGACTTAATAAGCTCACTACTGCCGCCGATTGAGTCTATTATTACGGCTATTCTGCCCGTAATAATCAATCTCATACAGCAGCTCGTGCCGTTTTTAATTCAAATAGTACAACAGATTTTGCCTATTGTCGTACAGCTCATAGAGGGGCTTATGCCTTTAATAACGGAAATTCTTAACACGGTGTTACCCGTTATTATTCAGCTATTACAAGCGCTCTTGCCGCCTCTCATTGAGATTATACAAGCGGTGCTCCCCGTAATAATTGAGCTTATACAGCTATTGCTCCCTCCAATTTTGCAAATAATCCAGGCAATCCTACCCGTTTTAATTAACCTCATAAATACGGTTATGCCGCTTTTAGTGCAGATTATCGAGGCGATATTGCCCGTAATCACTACGTTAATTGAAACGATTATACCGCCTATTTTGGAAATCGTGGAAATGATATTACCGATACTCACGGACTTACTTAATCAGCTTATGCCTATATTAACAAGTCTGCTCGAGGCGGTATTGCCCGTAATTATAAGCCTTATAGAGCTTATAGCTCCTATTCTCAAACCGATACTTGAGCTTTTGTTTACGCTCCTCGAGCCTTTGCTCGACTTGCTTAACCTCATTCTCCCGCCGCTTATCAGTCTTTTTACGGGGCTTATAAGTAAGGCTCTTACACCGCTTAAAGCGGCGCTCGGGGTTGTGGCGGACGTATTGAATACGGTATTTAAGGGCGCGTTTGAGGGTATCGGAAAAGTAGTAGGAAATATTAAAAACGTTTTCTCGGGCATTATTGACTTTGTAAAGAACGTTTTTACGGGTAACTGGCGCGGAGCCTGGGACGCGGTAGTAAAGATATTTTCAAACATATTTGAGGGTATCAAAAACGCCTTTAAGGTGCCTATAAACTGGATTATCGACGGGCTTAACGTCTTTATCCGAGGGCTTAATAAAATCAAAATACCCGACTGGGTGCCAGGTATCGGCGGCAAGGGGTTAAACATAAAGGAAATATCCCGCCTCCGTATCGGTATGGAATACGTGCCGTATGACGAATACCCCGCACTCCTCCATAAAGGCGAGCGCGTACTGACCGCAAGCGAAAGCAAAGATTATACCAACCTCCAAAAAGCAGAAAAGAACACAGACAACGCCGAGGGCAAGTATGTAATAAAAATCGAGTTTGGCGAAAAGTCAATTTACATTGACAGCCTCAAGGCTGAAAGCCCCGACGACGTAAACTCTTTTGTCGAGCTGCTGCTCGAGCTTATAGAGGAGAAAATAAGACGAAAGGGAGTTGTATTTGCGTAATGGAAAAATTACCGTTTTTAATGTTCCGCGAGCATAGCTCCCTCGAGTACGCTTTGCTCATTTCGGAGAAAAGCTCTTACAAGGGAGCGGCGCGGGACGTAACATATACGAGCGTGCCAGGGCGCAGCGGCGACCTTTTGACCGACAACGGGCGCTATAAAAACATCACTATCCCGTATAAGCTCTCGTTGCTCAATACGACCGACCGCAGCTTTGCGGTGCTCGCACATCAAATAAAGGGTTGGTTACTCTCCGAGGCGGGGTATTTCCGTTTGTGGGACAGCTACGACGGTAAATACTTCCGCCTTGCCTCTTATAACGACGAGGCGGACATAGAGCAGGAGCTCCGCGAAACGGGCGCGCTCTCGCTCTCTTTTAACTGTAAACCGTTTAAGTATTCGTTTGAGGGGCAAAGCCCCGTCGTATTCACGGCGGGCGGCTCCTTGTATAATGCCGAGTTTTTCCCGTCGTCGCCGTATATCAAAATAACAGGCAGCGGCACGGTAACGCTCACTATCAATAATGCCTCGTTTACATTTTCGGATATAGACGAGTATATAGAGATAGACTCCGAGGCTATGAACGCCTACAAGGGCACCGTAGCCAAAAATAACAAAATGACGGGAGCGGGCTTTCCGACGCTCGCCCCTGGCAAAAACGTTATTGCCTGGACGGGAAACGTTACGCGGCTTGAAATCGTGCCGAGGTGGTGCTGCTTATGATACCCGTACTCTACAACAAAAGCGAAACGACCTTTACTCATAACGGCGAGGGGCTGCTCTCCGAGGCTGTAAAAGCAACCGTAACGGAGGAGCGCAACGGCAGCTATGAGCTTTCGCTGCAATACCCTATTACGGGACGCTTTTACTCCGAAATTACAGAGGGCGCGATTATAAAAGCAAAAGCCAACGAAACGAGCAAGCCGCAGTTATTCCGCATTTATAAGAGCTCGAAACCTATAAACGGTATCGTTACATATTCGGCGGAGCATATCTCCTATGACCTTAACGGCATACCGCTGCTCGGCTTTTCGATTAAGAACGCAACCCCGCAAATGGCTTTAACAAAAGCTATCGAGGGAGCGGCTCTCCCGTGCCCGTTCACGGCGTATAGCAATATATCGACGCTGAACAGCACGGAAATATTAACGCCGTGCTCGGTGCGGGCGCTCCTCGGAGGACAAACGGGCTCTTTGCTCGACGTTTGGGGCGGAGAGTATGAGTTTGACAATTTTACAGTAAAGCTCTATTTGCACCGCGGCAAGGATAACGGCGTAGTTATCGAGTACGGTAAAAATCTTAAAGACCTCAAGCAAGAAAGCAATATAGCGGAGTGCTATACGCATTTAATGCCGTATGCGGTTTATACCGTCCAGGACGAAAGCGGAAACTCCGAGGAAAAGTACGTTTACCTTGCCGAAAAGGTTATACCGCTTACCGAGGCGGAGGACATAGGACATTATAAAGCCTTTATTATGGACTTTTCCGACCGTTTCGGAGATAACGAGGAAATAACCGAGGAAAAGCTGCGAGCCAAAGCCACCGCATACGCTGCGGCGGCAGACCTCGGCACACCAAAAGTTAATATTACCGTTTCTTTCGTGCAGCTTTGGCAGACGGAGGAATACAAAAACATTGCGCCGCTTGAGAGGGTTAAGCTCTGCGACACCGTTACCGTGCGTTTTTCAAAGCTCGGCGTAGCGGCTACGTCAAAGGTCATTAAAACCGTATATAACTCTCTGCAAGAGAAATACGAGAGTGTTACCCTGGGCGACGCTAAAAGCTCGTTTGCGAACACCGTAAACAAGCAGCAAGAGGCAATACAAGAAATCAAAAGCTCCGTTAAAAAGGGACAAGCGGAGGCTACCGAACAGCTCAAAAAGGCAATAGCTAACGCTACGAGCCTTATTACGGGACACTCGGGAGGCTACGTTGTCCTAAACCCCGCAGAAAAGCCACAGGAAATACTCATACTCGACGCGCCGACAATAGACGAGGCGGTTAATGTATGGCGTTGGAATAGCGGCGGGCTCGGGTATTCCTCGACTGGCTATAACGGCGAGTATTCGCTCGCTATGACTATGGACGGAGCAATCGTTGCGGATTTTATATCCGCGGGTATTCTCAACGGCGCGCTGCTGCAAGCGGACAGCGTGCAAAGCTCGGCTATCTCGCAACACTACAAAGCCGAGGTAACAAACGAAATCGGAGAAACCGCAAGCAGCATAGAGCAAGCCTTTGTCGCTGCCGACGAGCAGTTATTAAGCCTTATAACGAGCGTTCAAACCGTATTAACGGGCGACGTGGAAACACTCGAAACGACCGTTTCACAACTGCGGCAGACGGTAGAAAGCCTTACGCTGTCCTACACGTCAAAGACGACGGGCGGAATTAACAATATCCGCAATTCGAGCGGCTTAAACGGCGTTTCGGACGATTGGAGCTATTCGGGCTCCGTCGTAGCACAGCAAACGGCGGAGGCTATCAACAACACCTCCTCGGGCTCTCTCTTTCGGCTGCGTATTGCTACGTTGTCGCAGGAGATAACCGTACTGCGCGGCAAGAAATATACGCTCACTTTCCGCGCCCGTGCAGCGACGAGCAATAGGTGCTACGCGCTGCTCAATAACGGCGGAAACGATACTTATATTTTCGATACGCAAGCCTCGGGCTCCTGGACGGATTACGCGTTAACCTTTACCGCCTCGGGCGATACCGTAACTCTCACGGCGGGGACAACGGGTTATTATCTTTACGTAGCGGACTTTATGTTAGTGGAGGGCGAGCAAAAAACGCATTGGAGCCCCGCACCGAACGAAATATATACCACAAACGTAAAGATAGACCGACGCGGAATTAACATTGCTAACTCGGAAAGCTCGACCGAAACCATAATAGACCATACGCAGTTTGCCGTAAAGCACGCGGGAAATATTGTGTTGACGGTCAATAAAGACTTAACAACATTGCGTAAAACAGAGGTTACGGACGAGCTGACAATAGGCAAAGGGAGGTTTGTACCTCATACGGACGGGCTTAACTTTGTACTGCTTGATTAAGGAGGCGACACTATGGCTGTTTTTACAAGTAAATCTTATGAGGGCAGGTATTTACAACTTACCATAACGGAGTCCGTGAACGTTGCGGCAAACACCTCAACGCTTACTTGGGTTTTGCAGAGCTTAGGCGGCTCGGTTAATTATTATACTACGGGTCCGACAACGGTAACAATTAACGGTACACAAGTCTATTATAAAGCTCGTACAGCGTGGAGTACAAGCCAATTCCCCGCAGCAAAAGGCTCTACAAGCGGTACGATAACGGTTGCGCACGATAGCAACGGCTCAAAAAGTATCTCGGTCGGCTTTTCAACTGCAATTTATACATCAACAGTAACAGAACACGGCGGCACTATGGCTTTAAGCAATATTGACCGTGCAGCCCCGAGCGTGAGCGTTAATGTATCAAACATTACGGCTAACTCTATTAAAATAACGGTTTCCTCCTCGGCAACTGCTAACAAGTGGTGGTATTCACTTAACGGCGGCTCCTCGTGGGTGGAGTTTAACTCCTCAAGCGGAGCGAGTAAGGAAACAACCGTAACGGGGCTTTCACCTAACACCTCGTATACTGTTCAAGCGTGCGCGAGAAAGTCATACAACGGCGTAGACGGGTACTCGGGTAAAACCACTATTAAAACCCTCGGCGGCTCGGTGCTCTCCTCTGTAAGCGTATTAACGGCAGATAATGCGACGGCAAAAATAACGCTTTCGGCTACCGTCTACGATACGAGCTACAAACACAAGCTCGTATTAAAGGACGGCGGCACGACCGTTTTAACCCTTACGGAGCTTTCGCTCTCGAATGGCTCAAATACAATTACTCTTACAGCGGCGCAGCGCTCGTCTATCCTCGCGGATATGGCGGCAAAAAAGAGCTTTACGGGCACGTTTGAGCTTTCGACTTTCAGCGGCTCCTCACAAATCGGGAGCACCTCAACCAAAACGGCAACGGTACAAACGACCGCGGCAAACTCCGCGCCGACATTTTCGGGGTTTACCTATAAGGACACGAACACCACCGCGGCGGGAGTTACGGGAAATAATCAAATTTTGATACAGTCAGTATCAACGCTGCAAGTTATCGCGTCAGCGGCAACAGCCAAAAACGGCGCGACCATTTCGAGCTACTCCGTTTCGGCGGGCGGCTCGACCGCCTCAAGCACAACCGTAACGCTGAACGTCGGCAAAATATACACCTCGGGGACGGTGCCTATAATCGTTACCGCAATCGACAGCCGCGGCTACACTTCCTCGGCTACGGTAAACATTACGGTTATAGCCTATGAAAGCATAGACATAACAACCGCAATTATGCGGCGCGTAAACGAGGTTGAGGACGTAACGCAAGTAACCCTCGAGGGAGATATTACACCCGTTAAGGTTAATAACGTCAATAAAAACACGCTGCGAAAGCTCTATTATCAGTATAAGAGGACAGACGCGAGCTCTTATAGCTCTTTGACCGATATAACGAGCTTTGCGACCTTTACCGACAACGGCTTTACGTTCACGTCGGACGAGTGGTTAAGCCTGGACGCTAATTACTCCTGGTATGTGCGGTTTTATGTTTATGATAACCTAACAGGCGACACGGTAACAATAACCGTATCGCAGGGCACGCCCTTAATATCATTCCGCCGAAAGAAAGTAGGCATAAATAAACGAGAGCCCGCCCAGGCGCTCGACGTTGACGGCAATATAGCCGCAAACGGGGTTATAGTCCTGGGATATGTAGGGCACGTCGAGGGCGATTTTAATAACTACAAAAACGGCGGTATTTTCTTTGCGCCAACAACAAGCGGAATAAGCAACGCGCCGCCAGGCGGAGCGGGCTATCTCGAGGTACTCTCGACAACTGACGGCTTTAACCTTATTCAACGTTACACCGCAACGGCGGAGGGCTGCAAGGTTTATATACGGTCGTTTATCCTTAATACAAACTGGACTCCCTGGACGGAGAAATAAGCAAGGAGGAAACAATATGCAACTTACACACTCTATCGCGCTTGACTTTGGACGCGATACACTCCCTATTACGATTTTTGCAAAGCAGTACGACAAGGAGAGCCGCTTTGTTGAAATTGTGCCCCTCGAGTGCGGCAAGGATTACACGCTCGAAAGCGGGGTAACTGCTCGCTTGCAGCTCACAAAGCCCGACGGTCATACCGTACTCAAAACGGCAACGATTGCAAACGGCGTTATCAAAGTCGAGCTCACGGAGCAAACGCTCGCCGTTGCGGGTACTGCCGTTGCGGAAATCGGGCTTTACAAGGGTAACTCCCTTTTAAGCTCGCAAATTTTCTATATTGAGATTAAGCGAGCAGCTTATAACCCCGACGCACCCGCAAGCTCCGACGAATACCCCGCGTTAATTGACGCGCTCGGCAAGGTTGAAACCTCCGTAGGCTCTGCAAATTCTGCGGCAGCGGCAGCAAATGTAGCGGCAACGAAAGCGGAAACAGCGGCAGGCGGAGCTGATACCGCAGCGGGAGCGGCTAACTCTGCGGCGGCAACAGCTAACGAGGCAGCGACGGGCGCGGAAAACGTTAATATCTCTGCCACACAAACGACAACGGGAGCGGACATTACCGTTACCAACCGAGAGGGAGAACAAACGACCGTACATATTGACACGCTTACAGCGGTTAATACCTGGGAGGATATTAAAAACGCCGTCCGCCTCGGACTCGGAGAGAAACTCTTTCCCGTTGGTTACGAGTTTACCACCCTCGACGCGGACACAACGCAAAATATTATATGGGTTGTACGGGGGCACGACCACCATACAGCGGCAAATAATAAGCTCACGCATACAATGACGCTTGAAACAAAGAACGTTTACAGCTTGTCGAGCGGGGCACAAAAAGCGGTACAGTACGACGCGACCGAGGCTTTCTATTACGCGGCGGAGGAACTCGCAGCGGGCACCTATAATATCACGATTGCAAATCAAGCCTGGTATACCGCCGACAACGGCAAAACGTTTCAATTTGAGCTTACAAAGGCGCTCCCCGTGGGCGGACAGCTTGTATTTGCTATGACCTATAACGCTACCCTCGAGGGCAAAAGCGTTAAAAGCTATGCAAATAAGACTACGACAACAGCGCTTGAAACCGTTACTCTTACGGAGGGCTCCGAGGGTACAAGCCTCGGCACAACGAACGGGAGCAGCCCTAACGTAAACCATATGCACCGCGCTATTTTCGGCAGCAATAACTACGCTCAATCTGCCGTCCGTCAATGGCTCAACAGCGCCGCCGCTGCGGGCTCGGTGTGGACTCCTACTAACGTATTTGACCGTCCCGCGTCCTGGGCTACGAGCTATAACGGTTTTATGCACGGCTTGCCCGCTGACTTCCTGGCGGTTGTGCAGCCCGCCGTACTTGCTTGCCGTACAAATTCGCTCTTTGAGGTTGAAAGCCTCGACGGTACGGCTTTTGCTATCAATCAGCTTTACAGCCTTAAAGCGGATAAGTTTTTCCTACTCTCCCGCCCCGAGATTTTCGGGGACTGGGACAGCGCAAGCTACAAAGACGGTACGCAGCTCGAATATTATAACGGATTGACGGCGACCGAGCGTATCAAACGCGACGCGGCGGGTACGGCGCGTAACGCTTGGTTGCGTTCTCCTTACCCGTCCTACGCGCACACCGCGCGAGTTGTCTACTCGGACGGTACGTTGGGCAACGGCCATGCGTACTACGGTAACGGCGTTGCCCCCGCTTGTATAATCGCATAATCGCAAATCCGCCTCGGTAGAGGCGGGAAAAGCGATTAAAAGGAGGTTTTTATATGAGTGTGCGAAAGGGCGACCGCGGCGAGGGAAAGCTGCAAGTGCTGAACAAAGCGCGGGAGCTCAAGAAATACACCCTCGGGCTGATAAAATCGGAGAAACATTTTCCGAAGTCTACACGGTGGATATATGCCTCTCCGATAGTAAACGAAATACGGGAGGCGTGCGTATGTATTCGGCACGCAAACTCCGTATTCGTAACAAACGACGAGGAGTACACATACCGCCGTATGGAGCAAGTCAAGGCACACGCGCACCTTGACGCGCTTTTAGACCTGGCGGACGACGCATACGACGCGGGCTACATCTCGGGAAATCAAGTAGAGTATTGGACGGGCTTAATACTGGGGACAGACGACCTCTTGAAAGCCTGGATTAAATCGGATAAAGAAAAATATCAAAAATAAATCATAGGGCGGTTGCTATATTTGCGGTACGGCGCGTAACGCTTGGTTGCGTTCTCCTAACCCGTCCAACGCGAACAACGCGCGAATTGTCAACTCGGACGGTACGTTGAACAACAACAATGCGTACAACGGTAACGGCGTTGCCCCCGATTGTGGGATTAGTCAGTATTCAAGTAGTCAAAAGACCAAAGCAGCACAGCTCACACAAGGAGCGACCGTCCTAACTCCGAAAGGAGGAAATATTGCGGGCGACAAAGGTACCTTGCGGGGTAGTCCTTTTATATGCGTCCGCTTTTCTTATGGCATACGAGCAAGTAATTTCCTTTGATAATCTGTATAAAGGCTTAAAAGAGAGCTGCCGTAATATCCGTTGGAAAGATAGTACCGTAGGATATGAGGGTAACGCGCTTAAAAATACCTATCGTTTACGGCAAACGCTGCTTAACGGCACGTACAAAATAGACCGCTACCAACATTTCACGATATATGAGCCGAAACGTCGGGACATTGTAGCCACAAGGCTAAAAGACCGACAATTTCAGCGTTCGCTCTGCGATAACGGCTTTTACGAGCAGATTACAAAATCCTTTATAACAGATAACTGCGCTTGCCTCAAGGGGCGCGGCGTAGACTACACATTAAATCGTATGACCGCACACTTGCGGCGATATTATACCGCGCACGGTTGCGACGGTTGGGTGCTTAAATGTGATATACGGCATTACTTCCAAAGCATACGGCACGACGTAGCAAAGGCGGCAATACGCAAGCGGGTTACAGATACTCAAATTGCGGAGCGGGCTTGCGAAATTGTGGACTCTTTCGGAGAAATCGGGTTAGGGCTCGGCTCCCAGGTATCGCAGCTTGTAGCTCTCGCCGTCCTGGACGACCTCGACCATTTCATAAAGGAGCGGTTGAGAATAAAGCATTATATCCGATATATGGACGACTTTATTTTAGTACACGAGGACAAAGAGTATTTGCGGCAATGCAAAAAGGAAATCGAGGCGCGCCTATCCGCCCTCGGCTTACAGCTCAACGATAAAACGGCGCTTTATCCATTGCGCCAGGGAGTAAAGCTCCTACAATGGCGGTTTATCGTTACCGATACGGGCGCAATAATCCGCAAAATGGGTAAAAAGAAACAAGGCAAGCAGCGCCGCAAGCTCAAAAAGCTATACGCAAAAGAGCGCCGCGGAGAGTATGCGCCAGGGACGGCGCACGAGTCGCTCGTTTCCTGGCTTGCAAACGCCGCCCGCGGAGACACCTACCACGAGCGGCTCAAAATGATAAATTATTTTAAGAATATGGAGGCTACATACAATGCAAGAGAATATCTATAAAAGGCTCGCACAAGCGGAGGCAATGGCAGCGGCGCAGAAAGCGGAAACAATGGAGGTACTGCAAGCAGCGTATAAGCGAGCTTGCGAGGAACTCAACGAGGAGGACGCGGCGGCGTTTGCCCGCAAAATCCGCGATAAGCTCCTTAACGATACCGATAACCGCGTAGCTCTCGACCGCTTTAATATCAGCGTGCCGAGCGGCGGCACCTTTACCGCCTGGCTCTCGTTCTTAAAATCGCTCGGAGAAATCATAACGGGAGCCTGGGCGACATATCGCCAGGAGCTCCGCGACCTCCCCGAACAAGAGGGCTTTCCGTTTAACGTTACTTTCCCCGCCCCTCCCGAGGTTGAGAACAGCGGGACGGAGGGCGAGTAATGGGAAATTATGAGCTTATAGAGGAGCTTTGCGGCGTGGCAAGGCTGCAAGCGGATATTATACAAAAGCAAGCCGAGGTTATCGCTCAAGCGGAAATTGCCGAAAGCGTAGCGGCTGACCTTGCCAAAATGAGAAAACAGGCAGCGGACACTCTCGCCCGCTGCGAAAAAGAGCTTTAAGGAGGCGGAGGCTATGTTAGATACGTTTATATCCTGGCTTATACCGTTTCTTTGCGGCGGTGCCGTAACATTTGCGGGCACTATGCTAATTAAGCTCAAGGCAATTAAAAACGGCTTACAATGCCTTTTGCGAGCTGAAATAATCCGCTCATACGATAAGTATACCGAGCGCGGTTATTGTCCTCTTTATGCAAAAGAGGCACTCACACGGGCATATAAAGCATATCACGCCCTCGGCGGTAATGACGTAGCGACAGAATTATATCACGATATAATGGAGCTGCCGACAGAGCCGCACAAGGAGCAAACCGAGAAAGGAGGAAAATAATACAATGGAGAAAAAGAAAGTATCGGTTGAAACCGTAGTACGTACTATTGTGCTTGTGGTAACGCTGCTTAACCAGGTTTTAACTATGCTCGGCAAAAACCCGCTGCCCTTTGCAGAGGACGAGCTGTACTCTATGCTCACGGCTGCCGCCACCGTAGCGGCTACGCTTTGGGCTTGGTGGAAAAACAATAGCTTTACCTCGGCAGCTATCCAGGCAGACGAGTATTTAGCAGAGCTCAAAAAGACTAACGACGAAACGGAGGAGTAATTTTATGACAAACAAAGAATTTGCCGCAAAACTTAAAAGCATTGCGACCGACTACAAAACACTTTATGTAATGGGTTGTTTCGGCGCTCCTATGACGGCAGCTAACAAAAAGCGTTATTGCAACAACCACACTTACAACAAGCAAGCGTCCCGTCAAAAAATGATTAACGCAGCCTCTGCCGATACTTTCGGCTTTGATTGCGTTTGCCTTATTAAGGGCGTTTTGTGGGGTTGGAATGGTAATGCCTCAAAAACATACGGCGGAGCGGGTTATGCTGTAAATGGCGTACCCGATATTGGAGCCGATACAATGATTACGAAATGCTCGGGAATTTCGACCGACTTTTCAAAAATTGAAGTCGGAGAGGCTGTATGGTTAGAGGGACATATCGGCGTATACATTGGCGACGGGCTCACGGTGGAGTGTTCGCCGAAATGGGAAAACAAGGTACAAATTACCGCGTGCAACTGCAACAAAAGCGGATATAACCGCCGTAACTGGACGAAACACGGCAAACTCCCGTACATTACCTATGTTAAGGAAAGTACAGCGGCTCCTACGTCGCCCTCTAAAAAGTCCGTTGACGAAATCGCCCGCGAGGTTATACGCGGAGCTTGGGGCAATGGCGCAGATCGCAAAAAGAGGCTTACAGCCGCGGGCTATGATTATAGCGCCGTACAAAAGCGCGTTAATGAGCTTTGCTCAAACTCTGCAAATTCCACCTCTAAAAAGTCCGTTGACGAAATCGCCCGCGAGGTTATACGCGGAGCTTGGGG
>ERZ808240.1505-NODE-1505-length-28584-cov-49.477795_pt1 | contig 28584 bp, 24 predicted proteins | sample MGYA00521084_ERZ808240 | MGnify/ENA primary metagenome ERZ808240 (study PRJEB31516, sample SAMN03275571) | gut metagenome | biome: mammalia-associated habitat; material: feces | host: Papio cynocephalus | place: Kenya | collected 2012-08-06 ... | reverse complement strand
AAATTTTGTATAGTGCTCACTCTCTGATAATAGAGGGGTGGGAAACTTCAGTTAATTAGTGTCTCACGCTGTTCATCAGTCAAGACTGCGGTAGAATAATCATCGATAGCCATGAAAGGCTGAATGAGCATCCACTTGTAGTTTGCTCGTTGGTCTCTATCCAAACGTTGGTTGTTGATGATGTCATTTCGACAAGCCACGGCATTCTGGATAATGCGGCGATTGAAACGCATTGTTAGATACAACATTGTACGGTCATTGACATCATCTGCCTTGTTACCAACAGAGGAATATAGGTTGTCAAATATTGCAGTAGTTGAAGTGGTCAAGTTCTGCAAATCAGAGTTGGACACTTTACTTAGATATTTCATCAATGAGCGGAAACACTTGTCTTCTTCCGAGATGAAAGACAACAGTTGCTGCTCCTGCTTGAATGACTTCACAGATTTAAGAAGAATGTTATAAGCTGAGATTGTCATGGGAGCTGATGAATACAAACCTTGATTGTCAAGGTTATTGTAGAATTTGACCGCATCCTTATAGGTGTCAGAGTTCTTCACCTTCTCACGTTCCATAGCTGTATTGAGCTTTAGATACATAACGTCCTTCAAGGAGCGAGGCTTTGAAAAAGCCAATCGTGTAATCTCGTGTCGGATGGAGTCAGACACCAAGAAATATGCCAATGCAACAGGGCTTCTAAGCGTAATCGTAGAATCCTTGCTGAAAACGCTGTAAGCTGAATCTTGTGTTTCAAGCCATTGTGCTGTCAACTTGGTCAGTTCCTCGTTATTGACCTCTTTCTTGTCTTTCAACTCTGTAAGCACTTCATGACATCCATTCACGGCTTCCGTGGAATTAGAAAATGCCGGATGTTTGTCACATGATACTAAACATGCCGTGACCACCAAACCAATCACAAATGTTTGTTTTACTTTCATAAATCAATCTTGTAATTTAATGTTATACTTAATTATATTGTCAAATACGGCTGCAAAGGTAACAATAAATTAGCATATAAACGAATATAAATTAATAAAAGACTTATATTAACATTAATAATTTTATTTATACTCAAATGATGAAAAGTTCGATAGATGCAAGCAACATTTCCACATATCAGCACGTCCAAAAGAGGTTCTTCACTCTAAGCGGAGAACCTCTTGGCTAATATCTAATATTTAAAACAAATTGATTATGTCCTTACCTTTTGCTTTAGCATTTCTGAAAGTATAGAATGTTCCTCCCTTATAACTTCCATCATAGTAAGCAATCAAGCCACAAGAATGGTCTATCATAAAGTCATTTCTTTTAAGGTAGCAACCTTTGAAAAATCCCTCGTTCAATATAATTGAATCATCTACTTTCGATAAAATCCTCTTATATCTGCCTTGGTCTCTATAACTCCATCTGTTACACTGACCACTGAAAGGTATAACGGCAATAAGTTTAAGGCTTGGCAGCTCTGCCTTTAAAGATAGAATAACTTCGGCTGCAAGCATATCAAAGCCAAGAGCCATACCGCTTAGATATATTCTTATACCTTGGGCATACAAAGCCTTTACATTAGCCCTTAACTCTTGCTTAACCTTTTGTACCTTATCAGGGTCTATTGAACGGTGACCAGTAAAAGCTACAGTCTCATTGATGTTATATTTATTAATCATTTCCATATTAATTCTTGTATTTATAAAAAGTTCTACTTAAAAACATACCTCCCACTACATTTGCGCCATTCTCTTCCAACATATTGGCAAAGTTAGCATAGCTTTTTCCTGTGGTGACAACATCGTCAAAAACACAAACATCCTTGCCCTTGAAATAGCGGACATCGAAATCTATCAATTGTGGCTTGACATCGCATTTCTTTTTTCCGTGGCGGTGCTCATGTACTGCCATACGGCTTTGTATGATGATGATATGAGAAAAGCCATTCTCGACTCCCGACAACTCGCTCACTCGCTTACAGAAAGCCCCGAAACGTGTACCATATTGGTCTCTATCACTTGTAGGAACACAAACGAAAGCCATGTTTTTCAGTCTCTCGCCATATTCCTTTTTAAGATGCTCTGCGGTCATTTCTGCCACCTTCTCGAAAGCATTGTCTCTTGCGTCCTTGAATGCCCAAACAAGTTCACGTGCGGCGATTGCATCCTCACCTACGTTCTTAATACGAGCAGGATAATACTTCAACATGAAATCCATACTCTTATCAAGCTGCTTTTGTATCTTATCATCAATAATCTGTGCCATAAACAATTTTTGCTTTAAAGGGTTCAACAATAAAATTATTCTGGATTTCCCGAAGAGCCTTTGCCTTTTTTAAGGACTTTCCGTTTCGTTCAATCCGAGATTTTTTTTAGAATCATTCCGGCATAACCGTCATCACCTAAGCCTTTTTACGTGCTTCAAAAGATGGAAGCCCTATGAGAGGCAGTAAGCCAAACAATCGGTAGAGAAATTTTGTAGAATACCCAATCTTTGATTGCGGAAGTCTGCTGCAAAATATCTTAGCCGATAGGGAGAGCATCGACAGGTGTTTGGTGTCTGCCTGGGCTGCCATAACTTTGCACGCTAAAAAGCTCTGGTGATGGCTATGCGGCTCATACCGATGATAAAAAATTGAGGTTGAACCATAGAAACGGAAATAATAATATAGATATAGAAAAATAAAGACATCCTTATAGACATCAATAAATATAGTCTGTAATACAGATATACAGCAATATGGTAATACACCTATACGCCAATATAGATATACGTTAATACAGACAGAAATATAGATATAAAGACGTTCAGCCCAATCCAAATGACCAAAAGAGAAGACTATCTACTGATAGTCTTCTCTTTTGAAAAAATTGGAGCATATAGGTAAGGAGGCTTATGCCTCCTTTGATGCCTTTGTCTCAACAAGCTCTATCTTTGTGACTGCATAGATAGTCTTATGAATATCCTTTCCATCCTTGCTATAGGTGTCAGCCTTGAAGAATCCCTCCACCTTGATAAGTGTTCCCTTTTTGAGCATACCGAGTGTGGCGGTATCATCCTTCTTTAACCAAGTCTCCATATTGAGGATGGAAGACTTCTTTACTTCCTGGTCACCCTTCTTCTCTGTAGTTCTGAAAGAGAGACCGAAACGTGCTACGCTGGCTTTATCGAAGTTCTTAACTTCTGCGTCGTTAACTACGAAACCTGAGATAGTGAAATTGTTCATTGCGTTCATAACTGTAATTTTTTAAATGTTAATACTAATTTTACGTGCTAAAGAACAGCAAACAAGGAGAAGGTGAGTCACGGCAAGAGATGTCCAATATATTTTTCACCCTTTGGCTTGGAGTTTTGGATTACGGAGCAACTGCACCCCAAAAGTCTGAAAAAAATATTGAGACAAACAGGATGTGCGCCCTTGCCAACACCGCTTGTGCTAACTTTGCAAAGTAAAATTGTTGTTAACAGCTATATAAAAAAATATCAGAACGCTAATAATCAAAAGAATTTCACCTCTGGTTTCAGCGTTCGACGCTATTAAAATGTCAACGGAAAGCCAAGTTGCCGATTATGCCTTACTTGAACTACAGAGAATATGGGTGCTTCAAGAAATGTCTATCCTCAATATGAAGACGATAAAATAATGTAAAACCGCCACAGATATGCCATGAAAGGGATAAAAAAACGAGGGATTGGGCTGATACCTATTTCATGGATATAGGAAAGGATAGATAGACTACGCCACAAAGATAATACAATAAGAATAAAAAGGTATCATTATAGAAATGTCATTACCACTACTCCAATTTTTATTAAGGCTAAGACTTTGGGGGTAGCCTTAATATAGGGAATGACGGCTTTGGAGTGAATATAGATATACAACTACACATATTCCATAAAATACAACTATATAGTCATAAATCCATACTTGAATATAAGAATACCATCGGTGATACCTCTTTACAGGTGAAGCTGAACGGTTCGCCTGATGGCTGCGACCGATAAGGGAGCAGCCAGAATTTATAAGAGAAGAAGACAATCATTCTAATCTTTTACTGGTTACATAACTATTTTCAGCCTCTTTACGTGCTTTAGCAAATTCTTCTTGTACTTGTTTTTCCATTTCTTTTTTTCGCTGAATCATGTCACGAAGTACCGTAATTGCTTCTTCACGAGTCTTAATCTTTAAAGCCATATTTATGTCCTTTCTTTTTAAAATTCTTTTGGCAAATATACAATTTTTATTTTGTTACTTGCCAAAAAAATATCACTTATTTGCGTTTTGCCCTCTTGAATTTCACATATTCAGGCGCAAATACCTTAATGTCGTAGCTATTAGAATTATCATACTTCTCACGGCAAGAAGAGAGTATTCTCTTTAGCGCATTATGGCAAGCCTCACGTTCCAAGGCTGAATAACAAGACTTGTGAGCGGAGTCTTTATCCTTATACTCTATGAACATTCCTGCACTATCAAGACAGCCAAAGCAAGTTATGTTATATACAGGTTCTGTTGTTCTTTCAAAAACCATATCGTCAATAACAAGATACTTACTTGCTCGTTTTCTAATCTTGGCTTTAGATGTCTTGTCTCCTTTTTCGCCATTCCAACGGCAATCATTATAATAAGCATTGCCCCATATTGCAAACTGCCAATTAATAGTTTTAATCGTCTCGTTCTGTTCTAATGGTATATCATCTACTCTGTTCATGTTACGCCATTGAGCATTGCGATAGAGTTTCCCTTTATAAACTCTAATTTCGCAATCCTCACAATCATAGCGTTTCACTAACATTACAAGTGGCGCATCTTCCTTGCTACATTCCTTGATGTTCACTGAGGTTGAACTTTTAACCTCACGAACTCTGTACTTCTTGCAACGAGGAGTTGGCAAATACTCCTCGTTGAAGCTAAAACTAATATATTGTTTCATGTTTTAATATTTAATCGTTATGAATAAAGATATACTTCATGTCACTGCTATTGCTGACATAATAGTTTTTTGAACCTATCAACTGCGGAGCTATGGCATCACAGCCCAATCCTTTATCTAAATAGTTAAGAAGTTCATAATCACCGCTTTCATTTATACCTGCTACTCGCTGAATTTTAATGAATGCGTCTGATTGATTTGAATATAGAGCCAAATAGATATTGTAATAAAATCCAAAAGAATACCAAATATCATTTGTGCCATCCTCTACACTGACGAAATCTTTCTGTGGTAAGGACTTCAAGAATTTCTCGAAGTCCACTTGCATGATACTTTTCTTTTTCATTTATTCATTAATTTAATCGTTATACATACCTTGGTTACACTTGCTTGCACATCTGCCGATGCTGCAAGTATAATAATCATAATCTTGCGATATTGTCGAGAAATGGTAAACGTGATGTTCGCAACCTCTGCATACTCTTTCCTGTATATCTGTAATCATAACTTAATCCTTAAAACTATTTGCTTTATGAGGTTCTATCACCCATTCATAAGACAAACCGCTGCACTGGCTTTGGTTCATACGACGCAAATCTGCCGCTTGTTCTTCTGTAATAGGGTCATCCTCCAACTTCATGAGTTTTTTGATGCTTGCCTCTTTGTTTGTACCAATATAAACCAAATCCTCGCTTGAACGAGAGTTCCATTGGTCTGTGCGATAGAAAAGAAATACTACCATAATCAACTTTGCTTTAAAGGGTTTAACATTAAATTTATTCTGGATTGAGGAAACTATCTGCCTTTTTTACAAAGACTTTTCGTTTCTTTCGATCCGAGATTTTTTTTAGAATCATTCCGGCGTATCGTCACCACCTACCTTTTTACGTGCTTCAAAAGATGGAAGCCCATAAAAGTCAGTAAGCCAAGCAATCGGTAGAGAAATTTTCAAGAATACCCAATCTTTGATTGTGGAAGTCTGCTTGAAAATTTCTTCGCCGATAGGGAGGGTATCGACTGGTGCTTGGTGTCTGCCGGGGCTGCCATACCTTTGCACGTCAAAAAGTAGAGGTGATGATGCACGGCTCATTCCCATGCTAAAAAAATGAGGTCGAAGCAAGAAACGGAAATAGAACAATAGATATAGAGAATAATAAACATTGCCGTATGGCAATCTATACGTATTGACATCTATACAGTAATTAAATATACGGTAATACGTATTCCAGACAATATAGATATTAAATAATAGGTATTGCCGTATTGAGATATTTCCAACAATACGGCAATACAATTATACATCAATCAACCATACGACTATATGTTTGGGTCTGCCCCTTGTCAATGTTCTCTACTTTTATGAGAACCATTGATCTTGATGGAATGGTGTCTGGCAGTTCCTTCATTAGCTTGGCTATGATTTCGTCCACGTTGTTGAATCCAACATCAGTAAACTCATTGAGTTTTCTGCCACGGTAATAGATGGAACCCTTCATCAGTTGACGGAACGAGAAGCGTTCAAAGGCGTTGCCATCGTCCTTTAAATAGTCTCTTGACTTGTCTTCGGTGAAGAAAATCTTCTCCAAGACTTTCTCGTTCAACGCCCAAGCAGGAGAGAAGTCAACCTTGACGTAAGTTCTCGTTATACGATGGCGGTCTGAGTGGTTCATGGCAAAGCCAACCTCGTCGATGGACGCTCCACATTCATTTTGGGCTACCGTAGCCCATGTATGACGGAACGTATAAACACAATAAGCCTTATTGTGTGGGATGCCAAGACTTTTCTCACAGATTTGGCGTATGCCACAGTTGATGTTAGCACCAAAGCTGTCGCTATTGGTCATACGCTTGTGGAAGTCGAACAGATAAGGCGAGTTGGTCTTGTCAAGATACTTGTTGAATATTGGTTGTAAGATACCAGGCACCTTCATTTCAATATAAGCGTTGTCTCTTCTGAACTTGCGAGTCTTGGCTCGCTCATAGTCGATGATGCCATCATGGTAGTTTTCTTTTTTCAGATTGAATATGTCAACCGTATTCATTCCTGCAAGACATAATACCATCATTGCAACATCATGTCCAAGTTCTGCCAAAGGCTTGGTGCGGTCGGAAGGTGGGAGAGGGGCGGCAAAGAAGGCACGGCACTCTTCCATGGTTATGGCTCGCTTCTCTGGAGTGTCCGACTTAGGAATCTTCACTTTCAACCAAGGATTTGTCGTTATGCGCATGATGCCATTGTCATAGTCGTTGAAATCAAGCAATGCTTGCTTGAAAATTTGACGGACACACACCGGGTACATCTCCTTGGCTCTTGCAGTTGCGGCAAGAGACTTTATCCATCCGTTGATGAACTTGGACGTGAGTTGCGAGAACATGACCTTGTTGGAACCAGCATAGCGTTCCAAATGTTGGTATGCAAGTTCATAGTTCCTCGCATTGCGCTCCTGACCATTGTTGTATAGGTTCGCATGGTATTTTCTTGCATAGTCAGAGAAGCAGACATCGGCTGTACCGCTTTCAAGGTAGGCGATGACATCATCCACGCTCCATGAGCGGATGGGCTGCTTGTTGAGCATATCGGCGAAATGGGCTATTTTGACGGTACAGGCTTCGAGGACAAAAGGATCCTTGACCTCATGGTTCTTTTTGTCCACGGATTTTGTCTCTACGATTTTGTCTGTTTTCAGATACCTTGATTTTCTGTTGTGGGTTACACGGATAGAAACATTCCAGAATCCATCTGCTCTCTGTCTCAGTGCCACTGTTTTAAACGTTGCCATATTTCCTGTGTTTAAATTGTTCTTAGAATCGTTTTGAAAGTTGTAAAACATGTGTAAAACATGCCCTTGGAAATTGTGAAACATATGTAAAACATTCATCATCATTTGTAGCATTTCAGTGGTACTTCCGCCAAAAACGAATTAAGTGGAAAGTCCTCTGTTACAAGGACTTTCCACTTAATCTATTGAGAGTCAAATATATCTTACTTGTTCTCGACAGCAGCCTGCGCCGCTGCAAGGCGTGCGATAGGCACGCGGAACGGAGAGCAGCTCACGTAGTTGAGACCCACGCGGTGGCAGAACTTCACGGAAGAAGGCTCGCCGCCATGCTCGCCGCAGATGCCGCACTTCAGGTCGGGGTTAGCTGAGCGGCCCTTCTTGACGCCCATCTCCACGAGCTGTCCGACGCCTGTCTGGTCAAGTACCTGGAACGGGTCGACCTCGAGAATCTTGTTGTCGAGATAAGTGGGCAGGAAGCGGGCCACGTCATCGCGGCTGTAGCCAAATGTCATCTGCGTCAAGTCGTTGGTGCCGAAGCTGAAGTAGTCGGCATGCTTGGCGATCTGGTCGGCTGTGAGGGCTGCGCGCGGAATCTCTATCATGGTTCCCAACTTGTAGTCGATCTCCATGCCTTCCTCGGCGAAGAGCTCCTTGGCAGCCTTCTTGATGACCTCCTGTTGCTGCTCGAGCTCCTTGTAGGTGCCCACGAGTGGCACCATGATCTCTGGCATGGGCTTGTAGCCTTGTCTCTTCAAGCGGATGGCGGCACCCAGGATGGCCTTGGTCTGCATGGCTGTGATTTCAGGATAGGTGATGCCCAAACGGCAACCACGCAAGCCCAGCATAGGATTGCTTTCCTTGAGCGACTCCACGCGCTGCTGGATTTCAGCGAGCGTCTTGCCGGTCTCCTCGGCCAGCACTTCCTGCTCCTTGACACCCTTGGGCACGAATTCGTGCAAGGGCGGATCAAGCAGACGGATGTTGACGGGCATGCCGTCCATGTATTTCAGAATGCCGTAGAAGTCGTTGCGCTGCAAGGGAAGCAATTTGTCGAGAGCTTTCTCGCGGTCTTCCTTCGTGTCGGCGAGGATCATCTCGCGCATGGCCTTGATCTTGTCTTTCTCGAAGAACATGTGCTCGGTGCGGCAAAGGCCGATACCCACGGCACCGAAGCGGCGTGCCACCTCAGCGTCGTGAGGCGTGTCAGCATTGGTGCGGACCACCATCTTGGTGTATTTGTTGCAGAGATCCATCAGCTCGGCAAAGTAGCCGGATACCTCAGCGGGCTTGGTTTTCACCTCACCGAAATAGACCTCGCCAGTGGAACCGTTCAGCGAGATGTAATCGCCCTCGTGGAGCACGGTGCCGTCAATTTCCACTGTGCGCGACTTGTAGTCGACGTTGATGGCGCCTGCGCCGCTCACGCAACACTTACCCATGCCACGAGCCACGACAGCTGCGTGTGAAGTCATGCCGCCACGAGCAGTCAGGATGCCCTCTGCGGCTGACATGCCTGCGAGGTCTTCGGGGGAAGTCTCTATGCGGACCATCACCACCTGGTGACCGTCGTCATGCCACTTGGCGGCATCGTCGGCAAAGAACACGATCTGTCCGCAGGCTGCACCCGGCGAAGCGGGAAGTCCGCGTGTCAAGACGCGGGCGGTGCCCAGAGCCTCTTTGTCGAAGACTGGGTGGAGCAACTCGTCGAGCTTGTTGGGCTCGCAGCGCTCCAGGGCCGTTTTCTCGTCGATGAGGCCTTCGTGCAGCAGGTCGATGGCAATCTTCACCATGGCTGTGCCCGTGCGCTTGCCGTTACGGGTCTGGAGGAACCACAGTTTGCCTTCCTGCACAGTGAACTCCATGTCTTGCATGTCGTGGTAGTGCTTTTCAAGCTTGTCCTGCAGCGTGTTGAGCTGATTGTAGAGCTCTGGCATGGCCTCTTCCATGGATGGGAACTTGGTGGCGCGGATTTCTTCAGCGATTCCTTGCTGCTTGGCCCAACGAAGTGAGCCTTCCTTGGTGATTTGCTGCGGTGTGCGAATGCCAGCCACCACATCCTCGCCTTGGGCGTTGATGAGGTACTCGCCATTGAAACGGTTGTCGCCCGTGGCGGCGTCGCGGCTGAAGCACACACCTGTGGCTGACGTGTCGCCCATGTTACCGAAGACCATGGCCATCACGGTCACGGCCGTGCCCCACTCTTGGGGTATGCCTTCCATCTTGCGGTAGAGGATGGCACGCTCGTTCATCCAGCTGTCGAACACAGCGCAGATGGCGCCCCACAACTGATCGACCGGGTTCTCGGGGAAGTCGGAACCAGTCTGCTTCTTGATGGCTTCCTTGAAGAGGGTTACCAGCTGCTTCAGCTCGTCCACGTTCATCTCGTTGTCGAGCACGATGCCACGCTGGCCCTTCACCTTTTGAATAATGGCCTCGAAAGGATCGATGTCGTCCTTGTTGACGGGCTTCATGCCCAGCACCACGTCACCATACATCTGCACGAAACGGCGATAGCTGTCGTAGGCGAAGCGCTCATTGCCGGTTTTCTTGGCCAGGCCTTTCACCACTTCGTCGTTCAGGCCAAGGTTCAGAATGGTGTCCATCATGCCCGGCATGGACGCGCGGGCGCCAGAACGTACGCTGACGAGAAGGGGATTCTCGGCATCGCCAAACTTCAGGCCTATCAGTTCCTCCACATGTTTGATGCCATTGTGGACATCATCCTTCAAAAGGGCGACGACTGCATCTTTGCCCTTTTCAAAATACTCGTTGCATGTGTCGGTGGTGATGGTGAATCCTGGAGGGACTGGCACTCCGATAAGATTCATTTCGGCCAGGTTGGCACCCTTGCCACCCAGCAGGTTTCTCATGTCCGCACGACCTTCGGCTTTTCCGTTGCCGAAGAGATAGACTCTTTTTTCACTCATAGTTGATCAGGTAAAACTTATAGTTTGTTAATTATGTCAGTTTAATTATAAATTGTTCTATGGTTTTTGCTTTTGACAGGCGTGACGCAACGCTCTGGCAAGAAAGGAACGTCTTGTTCGTTGGCGCAACCTATCGTATGCAAAGATAGTGTTTTTTATCAGTTATGCAAAACATTCGGCAAAAAAAGTGCTAACTTGACATGACAAAAATGTTTGTTGGCGCAAACAATAAAAATCTTGTAACTTTTTATGACGATATTCGAATATAAATCATTATCTTTGCACTAAATAAATAATGTCAATAGATGAGTAGAAGCCGAAAGCCATTACCTATTATAGAAAATGTGACCATCGAATCGGTGGCAGCCGAAGGAAAATGTCTTTTCCACCATGGTGAGCAAGTGGTGTTTGTTCCCTTTTGTGTTCCGGGCGATGTAGTGGACATACAAATTGTGAAGAAAAAGCATCGCTACTGCGAAGGACGTGTGGCACGCCTGATAACGCCGAGCCCCGTTCGGGCCACTCCGAAGTGTGAGCACTTTGGAGTCTGCGGAGGTTGCAAATGGCAAAACCTGCCTTATGAGGAGCAGCTCAAGGCGAAACAGCAACAGGTGCACGACCAATTGACGCGCATCGGAAAGGTGGAGCTGCCGTCCTTCCGTCCCATACTCGGCTCGGTCAAGGTTTGGGAATACCGCAACAAGTTGGAGTTTGGATGCTGCGACAAACGGTGGTTCACCAAGGAGGAACTGCAAGATGAGACGCTTGACCTCAACGGCCAGGACAACTCAGCCATCGGCTTCCATATCACTGGCGCTTTCGACAAGATTTATCCCATTCGCAAGTGCTGGCTGATGGATGACCTTCACAACCAGATACGCAATGAGACGGAGCGCTATGCCAAGGAGATTGGCATGACGTTTTATGATGTCCGTGCGCAACATGGATTGCTGCGCAACCTGATGTTCCGAACTTCCAACACGGGCGAGTGGATGCTTCTCATACAGTTTCATTATGACGAGCCGGGAGACGCTGACAAGGCACAGGAGCTGCTCCGTCATTTGGCTGATTGTTTCCCGCAGATCACGTCGCTCATCTATGTGGACAACCAAAAGGGGAACGACACCATTGGCGACTTGGAACTGACCACCTTCAAGGGAACCGATTTCATCTATGAGACGATGGAGGGGCTGCGATTCAAGGTCGGTCCCAAGAGCTTCTATCAGACCAATACGGAACAGGCCTTCCACCTTTATGGCGTAGCGAGAGAGTTTGCCCAACTCACAGGAAAAGAGCTGGTGTATGACCTCTACACCGGGACGGGAACCATCGCCAACTTCGTGGCCCGCAAGGCACAGCACGTCATCGGCATCGAGTATGTGCCCGAGGCCATTGAGGATGCCAAGGTGAATAGCCGTATCAATGGTATCGAGAACACCGAGTTCTATGCTGGGGACATGAAAGATATCCTGACGGAAGACTTCATCAAGACACATGGCCGCCCTGATGTCATCATCACCGACCCGCCACGCGCCGGCATGCACGCCGATGTGGTCAATGTCATTCTGAAGGCTGCACCCAGACGCGTCGTGTATGTCAGTTGCAATCCCGCCACACAGGCGCGAGACCTCGCCTTGATGGATGCTGACTATCGCGTGGCCGCCGTACAGCCAGTGGACATGTTCCCGCATACGCCACACGTGGAGAATGTGGTGTTGCTCGAAGCAAGAAAACAATAACGCGGTCAAACAATGAAACAGGATAGCTTATGAGAAATTTGTAAAAAACAAATAATCGCCTTGGCGCGCAAGCCCACAGCAGGTGGGCGCGCCAATGGAAAACGAGCTAACGGGGGGGGGACGTTTGACTCACACTGTCCTTACGTTCACCTTATATTAATTAACATCAAACTTAATAATCTTGCAGCACATGAAATTCTTACTTGTAGCCCTCGATTACGCATTTGCTTTCGCGATGCTTCTGATTTTTCTTGTGTTGACTCCTTTTGGAGCCAATTGGCCGCCTTACACGCTCCGGCTACTCTTTGTCTCGGCCTTCTTGGGCATGAGCCTGTCGCAAATGCTTTTCCCTGTGAACCTCGGGCGCACGTCCAACGACTCGGGACTGCTCGTCCGAAATGCACTGGGTGTCTCGTGCACCTTCATCTGTGGCACTTACATCACCATGCGTATCATCGACCATCCGGGGGTGGACGCGGGACGCTGGCTCGCGGTCATCGGCGGAGTCTTCTTCGTCACGTTCTTGATATTCCGCTACCTTGAGAAGCTTGTAATGATGCGCATGTGGTCGCGTGGCTACCACGTGGTGCGTATCATCGCCATCGGCAATGGCAAGCATTTTGTCCGTGTCGTCAAGAGCATCAAGAAAAACCCCGGACAGGGGTTTCGCATCGTCGGTTGCTACACTGATGGCGAATGTCCTGAGGGTGTTGAGATGTTGGGAACCACGGCCGACAGTTTTGACCTTATCAAGGAGAGTAAAGACATGCCGGTGGTTCCAGATGCGCTGTTGTGTGGACTGCCCATGGCCGAGAATGACGTGCTGAAGCAATATGCCAATTATTGCAACAACCGAGTCCTCCGTTTCTATTATGTGCCAAGCGACGACCATTTCAGATTACGCCTCTATCCTTTGCAGATTGGCAACGAGGAGGTCTTCACGGCGTTTCGCCTGCCCCTGTCACTCACCAACAACCGGATAGCCAAGCGCACGTTTGACATCGTGTTCTCCATCTGCGTGCTCATTCCGCTGGCCATCATCACGCCCATCATCGCGCTGGTCATCAAGTTGCAGAGTCCCGGTCCCATCTTCTTCAAGCAGGCACGCACGGGTATGGACGGGCGTACGTTCATGTGCTACAAGTTCCGCTCCATGCACGTCAACAAAGACGCGGACAAGGTGCAGGCCACCAAGGACGATCCCCGCAAGTTCCCATTCGGCAATTTCATGCGCAAGTGCAACATTGATGAGCTGCCCCAGTTCTGGAACGTGCTGATCAACGACATGAGCATCGTGGGACCACGCCCGCACATGCTCAAGCACACGGAGATGTACAGCGCGCTTCTCAACAAATACATGGTTCGCCACTTCGTGAAACCCGGCATCACGGGCTGGGCGCAAGAGACGGGCTTCCGCGGTGAGACCAAGGAACTTTGGCAGATGGAAGGCCGTGTGAAGTGCGACATCTGGTATATTGAGCATTGGACGTTTTGGCTTGACATCCGCATCATCCTGATGACCGTCAAGTCCATCTTCGTGCACGACCAGCACGCTTACTAAAGAAGGCAAGACATACCCTTCGTGGTTTTCGTCTTTGATAGACACGTCCAAACAAAATACGGGCTCTGAAGGCGGAGGAAACGTTGGCTTCCTCGGTTTTCGGGGCCCGTGCTCGTTCTAATGCAAGGCCTGCATGGGCCATGCCTCAGCATCGTAACTTCTCTCCACCTTTTGCTCCACATCGTCGGGCAGGGTGGGGAAGAAGTCAAGTCCTGTGATGCGTTCCACCTCGTCGATGCTGTTCACGTAGTCGCCCCAGGGATGTCGCTTGTCGTTGTTGCGGTAGATGAAGCCGATGGCCTGCGGAGTCTTGCCCATACGCAGGATCACCTTGAAGAACGCCTCGGGCACCACCACCTTGTTCTTTCCGATGGTCTTGTGCTTGCCCTTGTAGAGAATGGGACCACACACGATGTAGACACCGCCATACTGCTCGGCCCATTGCCGACATTGCGTCTCCAGGTTGTTCCAGTCACCGATGTTCAGCACGTGATCTTGCGGGCAGATGTTGGTCATCAGAAAAGACTGCTCCATGGCCAAGGCGTCCCACTTGTTGTCAGCCGCCGGGCACATGTGGCCGCGGTCATAGCCCGACCTTATGTAGTCGTAGGTGTCGACGCGAGGTTCGGGTACACCCTCGTCCTCATGAAACGGGATGCCCTTGCGCTTGGCACTTCCCTCCACATGTGAGGCAGTGAGATGCCATGCCACCCAGTTCGGAAGTTTGGTTGTCGGGTTGTAGGAAACCGTGTAACCCCTTCGCCTAAGGATAATCTCATTGCTGTTTTGCCGAAATGCCGGCAACTCATATCCTCCGACACTTTCGCCTGCGGCTCCTCCGACACTTTCGCCTTTGTTTAGCGCCTCCTCATCGTCCCTGCCTGATGGCTCCTCTTGCTGAGTTGTAGGTTCGTCAGCCACAACGCTCATGTTCTCTTTTGATTCGGTGCAGGTCTGCAAAGACTTCTTAGACACAGGTGTGCACGATGCTACGATGACGCCTAAGAACACCGCAATCCATAAGTGTTTTCTTCCGTTCATAAGCTTTTGCTTCTTTGATGGAATATTTTCCGTTTTCTTGTTTGAACTGTTCCTGGCGATAAAGTTACAAAACATTTTAAAATTTCATCATATCTCTGCAGAGGAATTTTTCTGCGAGTACTGTGTTGTTTCTGAAAAAAGAAACTTACCCAACAGAGAACAAGTTGTAGCTTTGTGCGAAAGCTAACGCTTCATTCATGGAGCTTACGCCCAATTTGTCAAAAAGACGCTCTTTGTGAGTTTTTATGGTGTTGATGGATTTGCAAAGGTCATTTGCAATTTGTTTCGAGCTTAATCCTTCAGCAGCTCTCAAAAGAATTGCTTTTTCCAAGAGGGTTAATCCCATAAATTCCTTGCAAAGTAGAAATTTTCTTTTGCTTATGTCGTATGAATACTTGAAATCAACACCGAGAACAGCAGCCTTTCCACATTTGTTACAGGAAGATATTGTCATCTGGAAGAGGCCTAACCGCAATGTGCCGTCAGAATGTAATTTCAGAGGAGTGAATTTCTGAGTAATAACTTGTCTTTTCTTTCTAAACCAAATATGGTAGCTCGTAATATAGGAGTGCTGTCGCCTCTCTTCACCTTTTAATCCGTGAATTAAGTCTTTGTACGCTTTCTCAATCTCTGTCATGAGATTATAATCCTTTTGATCTATTAAAGACCAATAAGGATTACAACTTTTACGTTGGATATCACTTTGAAATGCCAGGTCGGCAAATAAAAGATGTTTTGATCTATAAATCATTTTTTGCTCAGAAAAGTCAACTACCACAAAGCTGAGGCCTGATAGCCTCGAGATACTTTCCAATAGACTTTTTGCGTCATTTAGCCATTCGTTTTGCTGAAGCTCATCTTGAAAGCCTTCTGTCACTTTAATGTTTTCTTCGTACATGAAATTTCAAATATTAATTTCAATTCGGCAAATTTAGGTGTTTTCCTTCAAAAATACAAGTATTAGCGTTAATTTTTAAAAAAACACCCTAAAAGACCACACTTTGATTTTGCAGAACTTCTTTCATTTTCTTAATTTTGCACCGAATAATCCAAGGCGCCTGGGATTTATAACTGACCGAACAGAATAGTTCACGTATGTGGATAAGAAAGGAGCAGATGTCGAAAAGCTTATAGAGTAGACAAAATAATTAAAAATCAAGCAAATTGATGAAAAAAATTCTATTCGCAAGTTTGATAGGCCTTCTCGCTTTTTCAGCCAAGGCCAATGCTACACAGAACGCAGCAACTGAAGTGTCAGCTTATTCCGATTATGCCGTTTATGCATCTTCTACGCCTAAGGTCGTGAAGAGAGGTGATCGTGTTATCATCATTTATCGTGATGGTACGACCATCATCGTTGACAAAGATGGCTCAATGACCGTGGTACCGAATAAATAACAATTGGGGGCTTCGCCAAATCATAGCACTGCATGCATCGGAAGTGTTAAAGGGATTTGGCTAAGCCTTTTTCCCTTATTTGATGTGACACTTTATGAAAAAAGCACTATTCGTTATTTTGGCACTCTTGATGGCTATCAAATCACAGGCGGCGGAGCCCGCCCTTTACCACATCACCTATGATTGCGAAGCCAAGGCGGCGACAGGTGCCATCAATCTTTACAGATGGAGCCTCGTGATAGGCAAGACGACTGCTGTCTTTTACAATGACAACGAGCGAGGGTTCAACCAAGACATAGCCAAGCTAAAAAGGGAGGGTCCCGTCAAGATATTGGAGCAAATGGATGCGCTCAACAAGAAATATCCTACCAAGAATAGTTTGCAACTACTCATGGGAAGTCCTCAAAAAGACAAATACACCTGTGTCAATAGTATCCTTAACTCAAAATTGAAATATGAAGAGCCCTTGCCCGAAGTCGCTTGGCGGTTGTCGGATAGCACAAAGACCATCAGCGGCTACGAGTGTCGGCAAGCCCAGGGGGTGTTGTACGGCAGGACATGGACCGTTTGGTACGCTGCCGAGTTGCCGCTCAACTATGGTCCCTATCTCCTTCGTGGCCTACCGGGCCTAATCCTTGAAGCTGCAGACACCGAGGGGTGCTTCCATTTCACATTGGCTGGAGTAGAAAAAGCGGCGGACAACATGACCGTTTCCCTGTTCATGGACAAAGACGCGCAGAGATGCACTCGCAAACGTTACCTGAAGATGCGGGCGGAGACAGATGGCTTGAGCCAGCGACAAATCGTGGACCGCATCTTGAATCAAAATGCGGTTGATGGGGATGTCAACTCGACCCTCATCACGGATGAGAAAGGCAACGACATTTCGGACCAAGAGTTGCCCAAGAAGAACTTCTTCGATAAAGAATGAGGTATTGTGCTTTTCTGCTAACACTTTTCTTGCATCTTTCCGTCGTCGCCCAGACTTTTACCGGAAAGATCGTGGGGGAAAAGGGAACCCCTGTACCAGGCGCGACGATAGTCGCGTCGGACAAGGATGGCCACGTGTTAGCTTACGCCATCGCAAAAGATGACGGGCGCTATAAATTGGAAATTTCTGAAGGAAGGCCTGCACAGGAGGTCCATGTCAATTTCATGGGCTACCAGAAACAATCTTTTCCCATTTCTGCGCTGAAGGATGGCATGACCATCACGCTCAAAGAAGGGTCTTTTCTTCTGAAAGAAGTGGAAGTGAAGGCGCAACGCATACAGGCGACGGACGATACGCTCACATATAGTGTGGCAGGCTTCAAGCAGGCGCAAGACCGCAGCATTGCGGATGTGATAGCCAAGATGCCTGGCCTTGAGGTCAAGGCCGACGGGAAGATTGAGTATCAAGGCAAGGCCATCAACAAGTTCTACATAGAAGGTTTAGACCTGATGGGGGCGCAGTATGGCTTGGCTGACCAAAACATCTCCGCTGACAAGGTGAAGAGCGTGCAAGTGCTTGAAAACCATCAGCCGGTGAAATCATTGCGAGGCGTGTCTTTCAGCGACCAGGCAGCCCTCAACCTCGTGTTGAAAGATGACGCCAAGTCCGTCTGGACAGGGACGGCCGACATTGGCCTGGGGTTTGGAGACGAATTCCTTTATGACAGTCGACTGATGGGCATGCGTCTCGACAAGAAACGTCAGGCGCTGATGATGTACAAGAACAATGATACGGGCCAGCCGCTCGGTGACGAAGTGCTCGACCTGGCTGACTTGCTTAAGGGAAGGGCGGACGCGGATGCGGGTCTGCTCTCCATGTTGTCGCAGGACGCGCCCAACGTTGACGAGAGCCGATACGCCTTCAACCACAGCCACTTGGTGGCCGGCAACTGGCTATGGAGGACGGGCAAGGACGCCGAGCTGCGACTGCAAGCCAACGGAATCATGGACCGAACGCACATGCGGAACCACAATTCCTCCACCTATCTCACCCTTGCCAACATGCCTGTAATCATCGAGGATGAGGACGTGAGCACCACGAGGAGCGAATGGAAGGCGGAAGCCAACTACCAATATAATGGCGCCAAGAGCTTCATCCAAAACGACGTCAGGGGATATCTTGACTTCAACAAGAGCGAGGGATGGATGACCTGTGGCGGACAAAACGCAGCCATGATGGTGAAGCCGCGCAAGCGCAGCCTTACGGAAGATTTCCAGCTGTCGCGCACGACGGCTCAAAATGATGCCTGGCGTGTGGAAAGCTATTGGGCGTACAGCTATCTGCCTGGCCAACTGCTTACCATCGACAAACAGGCCGAACGGCTCAACCTCAGTTTCTTTTCAACCCAAAACTCCCTCCTTTACAAGATGAAAATGGGGCACCATTACCTCAACAATGAATTGGGGCTCAACTATGACCGCCAAAGCCTCGCCGTGACCATGGACGAAGAGGCTCAACAGAAAAACACTTATCAGTTGCTCCGCGCTTATTGGATGCCGTCCATGTCGTTTGCCTTCGGCCAGCAGCTTCTGGAAATCAAGGCGAGGGTGAGCTGTGCCCGCCAGGCCTATCGCCAATCGAGAAGCAATCATCTGTGGGTGGATCCTTCTTTCCATTGGAACTGGAAGGCCTCAGCTCTCTCCAGTTTCTCCGCGGATGTGGGCTATGCCAACACGCCACTAACAGGCAAGTCCATCTACGACACGCCCATCTTCACGACTTATCGTATGCGGAAGGTCAACCGAGGCAAGACGGATGTGACACGTGACTTTCATGCCACAGCCATCTACAAATATGCCAACCCTGTGTTGGGCTTGTTCGTCAACGTGAGCCCCCTGTACAATCGGACATCCGGTAACATCCTGTATGAAAGCACCTTGAACGGGCGCGTCTACACTCTCGCCGCCACAGACATGAAACGAGCCACGCAGACCGTGGGCGTGTCAGGGCGCGTCAGTAAGACCTTCGGGTGGGCCAAGACACTCGTTGGTCTTGGGGCTTCACACGCTATGACTGGCTACTGCATGCTCGTGGCTGATGACGTGAACGACGCGCGGATGACCACCACGTCTGTCGCGTTCAATTATTCTTTACGTCCGGCAAGGTTTCTTTCAGTCGAAGGCAGGTCAAGTGTGAGGTTCAACAGGCAGAAGAACCTGACCGCTCCGCAGCTTTCACCAGGCAACACGAATGATTGGGAGCATCGCCTCAACATTCATGTCTTGCCGGCCCACGGCTGGATGCTGAGCGCTGACAACCAGCTCTTCCATTCCAATGGTGAAGGCGTCGGGACCAGCTATTTCCTCGACCTTGCCATGAGCTACAAAACCAAGCGGTGGGAAATCGCCCTGTCGGCCAACAATCTCATAGGCACATCCCGTCTGGAGCAGCATGTGCTGGGCAACACCGTCGAGACCTATATGGCTACTCGCCTGCGCCCTCGCGAATGCCTGGTGAAGTGGACCATTGACTTGTAGGCTCCCTCCACTACCAAAGTTCGCATGACATTTGCTTGCCGCAAGGAGTTGGCTCGCATGGGGTTAGCGACAAGCATATATTCTTACAAATCAAAGCTACACGCCGATGGGTGCCCTGCGGAATACAAGCCGAAAACAAGGATAAGGAATTGAATGTTAGGCACTTCTAACGAGAAAAATATCAATTTTTAAGAAAAAAACATCAATTCTTTTCTCCATCCCACGAAAAACACGTATATTTGCAGTCCGAAAGATAACAGAAAGTAAAATTAAGGAACAATATTCCGAAAAAGACTGTATCAGTATATGACAAAAGCAGAGATCATCAACGAGATTACCGACATGACCGGCCTGCAGCGCAAGGACGTGTCCGCCGTCATCGAGAGCTTCATGCAAACCGTCAAGAAGAGCATGCTCGAAAGAAGGGAGAACGTTTACCTTCGCGGTTTCGGCAGTTTCATCATCAAGCATCGTGCACCGAAAACGGCCCGCGACATCGGCAAGAAGACCTCCATCACCATCGCAGCGCACGACCTGCCCAGCTTCAAGCCGGCCAAGGCCTTCGTGGACGAGATGAAGGGAGAGTGAGTGACATTTTAAATTACACAATAACAAACATTTTAAACATTAACAGCTATGCCAAACGGAAAGAAGAAGAAAGGCCACAAGATGGCTACGCATAAGCGTAAAAAGAGATTACGTAAGAACCGTCATAAGAGCAAGTAAGGCCCTTTAGGACTGTTCTGGGAAAGGGACGTGCCGTATTGGCGGGTCCCTTTTTATAATTAAAGAAATCAAGAGATGACAAGCGAAGTAATTATCAACGTAAAGCCACAGGAAATATCCATCGCCCTGCTCGAAGACAAGCGGCTCGTGGAATACCAAAACGAGCAACGCTCTGCCAATTTCTCTGTTGGCAACATCTACATCGCCAAGGTGAAGAAGCTCATGCCGGGTCTTAACGCCTGCTTCGTAGATGTTGGCTACGAGCGCGACGCTTTCCTGCATTATCTTGATTTAGGAAGTCAATTCAATTCGTACGCCAAGTATCTGAAGCAAGTGCAGAGCGACCGTCGCAAGTTGTTCCCCTTTGCCAAGGCCTCTCGCCAGCCGGACCTGAAGAAGGACGGAAGTGTCCAGCAGACGCTCACCGTCGGACAGGAGGTGCTGGTGCAGATCGTCAAGGAGCCCATCTCCACCAAGGGACCGCGACTGACAGCCGAGCTGAGCTTCGCGGGCCGATACCTTGTCCTCATTCCCTTTGGTGACAAGGTGTCCGTGTCGTCCAAGATCAAGAGCGGCGAAGAAAGAGCCCGACTCAAACAACTCATCCACAGCATCAAGCCCAAGAACTGCGGTGTCATCGTGCGCACCGTGGCCGAGGGCAAACGCGTGGCGGAACTGGATGCGGAACTGAAAATCTTGACCAAGCGCTGGGAGGACGCCATCGTCAAGGTGCAGAAGACCCAGCAACGCCCGCAACTCGTCTACGAGGAGACCGGAAGGGCCGTGGCATTGCTGCGTGACCTCTTCAACCCAAGCTATGAGAACATCTACGTAGACGACGAGGAAGTGTGCAAGGATGTCAAAGACTATGTGGCACTCATCGCCCCTGAAAAGGCAGGTATCGTCAAGAAGTATACCGGAAAGGTGCCCATCTTCGACAACTTCAACGTCACCAAACAGATTAAGGCGAGCTTTGGCAAAACGGTGAACTATGCTCATGGGGCCTACCTCATCATTGAGCACACCGAGGCCATGCACGTCGTGGATGTGAACAGCGGCAACCGATCCAAGAATGAGAAGGGACAAGAGGGTACAGCCCTTGAGACCAACCTGGGGGCCGCCGATGAGCTGGCTCGCCAGCTGCGCCTGCGCGACATGGGTGGCATCATCGTGGTCGACTTCATCGACATGAACCTGGCCGAGGACCGCCAGATGCTCTACGAGCGCATGTGCAAGGATATGCAGAAAGACCGTGCGCGCCACAACATCCTGCCTCTCAGCAAGTTTGGACTGATGCAAATCACCAGACAGCGAGTGAGACCGGCCATGGACGTCAATGTCGAGGAGACTTGCCCCTCATGCAACGGCACAGGCAAGATCAAGTCGAGCATCCTGTTCACCGACCAACTGGAAAGAAAGATTGACCAACTAACCAACAAGATTGGCATCAAGAAGTTTTATCTCCACGTCCATCCCTACGTGGCCGCCTACATCAACCAAGGTGTGGTGAGCCTCAAGCGCAGATGGCAGCTGAAGTACGGCTTCGGCGTTCATGTCATACCGTCGCAGAAGCTCGCGTTCCTGCAATACGAGTTCTATGACGACAAGAACCAATTCATCGACATGAAAGAGGAGATCGAGACCAAGTAAAACCAAGACCATTCATAAGAAATCCCAAGGCACATACAATACAGTGCCTTGGGATTTCTTTTGGCTCTTCCGGAATTTGGAGTGATGGGTCCCTTACATTCAAGGCGCACGCCATTGAATAAAGCGGACAATGTATATAAAAAAACAGGCGTTATTTTCAACTTCAAAATATTTTGGCCGAAATATGCGAATTTTCGGCACTTTTCATAATCGGTTGATAGTTAGGCGTTTATAAAATTTAGGATTTTATTTGACCTAAAAAGTAAATACTTTTCATCAAAGAATACCCTTTATCGTGTTGCGATATACCCTTTATCATGACGCGATTAACGCTTAATCGCATCGCGATAAAGGGTATATCGCAACATAAAATACCCTTTATCGCAAAATTACCCCACGCAAATCGCGGCGCGACCGACGAAAAACCCGATTTTCGCGCTCTATTTCATCCGTCGTCCATGACAAACTTTTCGACCAAAAATCATGACAACGATAGTGGTAACGGCAGGATTGCAGTCTTCCATCGACAGACCTTTGTATTCGATGTTGATTTTCTTGAACTTGGCGTGACATGACCCATGGCTGGAATGTAACCCATATCAAATTCCGGAAGAGCGAAAAATAATTGGGGGTGGGGGTGTGGATAATTGGAAAATAGTCGTAACTTTGTCGTAAACAAGAACAACTATGGTCAACGAATATCAATTGAGAGTGCTGCCGCAGGTCGCCAGCAGCGAGCAGGGCATCATCGACTTCCTGGCTCGCGACAAGGGCATTGACGCACGCACGGTCCAGCGTGTGCGTGTGTTGCGCCGCAGCATCGACGCGCGCCAGCGCACCATCTATGTAAACTTGCAGGTGCGCGTCTACATCAACGAGCTGCCGCAAGACGACGCTTACACGCCCACCGTCTACGGCGACGTGTCCGACCGTCCCCGCGTCATTGTGGTGGGCATGGGGCCAGGCGGCCTGTTTGCGGCCCTGCGCCTGGTGGAGCTGGGCTTCAGGCCTGTCGTGCTGGAGCGGGGCAAGGATGTGCATGCGCGCAAGAAAGACATGGCCCTGATCACCAAGACGCAGCGGGTGGACCCCGAGAGCAACTATTGTTTTGGCGAGGGCGGAGCCGGAGCGTTCAGCGACGGCAAGCTCTACACCCGAAGCAAGAAGCGCGGCTCGACGGAGAAGATTCTGAACGTCTTTTGCCAGTTTGGCGCCTCGCCATCGATTCTGGCCGACGCCCATCCGCATATCGGTACCGACAAGTTGCCGCGCGTCATCGAGAACATGCGTGAGCAGATCTTGCGGAGTGGGGGAGAGGTCCACTTCCAGACCAAGATGATTTCGCTCCTCATCGAGGGTGACAGTGTGCAGGGCGTGGCGGCCGTCGACCTGGCCACGGGCCGCGAGCTCACGTTCCGCGGACCCGTCATCCTGGCCACTGGCCATAGTGCGCGCGACGTCTACCGATACCTCCACCAGGCTCATGTGGAGATGGAGGCCAAGGGCATCGCCGTGGGGGTGCGCCTGGAGCATCCGGCGCAGCTCATCGACCAGATACAGTATCACTCCCGCCAGGGGCGTGGCAAGTACCTGCCCGCGGCCGAGTATTCGGTGGTGACCCAGGTCGACGGGCGCGGCGTCTACTCGTTCTGCATGTGTCCGGGCGGTTTCGTCATTCCCGCCGCCACGGGTCCCGAGCAGATCGTGGTCAACGGCATGTCGCCCAGCAACCGCGGCACCCGCTGGAGCAACTCGGGCATGGTGGTGCAGGTGGAACCCGACGATGTGGAAAGCATGTTGCCCGCAGGAGAAGATGAGCGCGAGCCTGGCGACGATGTGCTCCGCGTGATGCGCTTCCAGGAAGCGCTGGAGAAGATGTGCTGGCAGCAGGGCAACCGCCAACAGACAGCTCCCGCGCAGCGCATGGCCGACTTTGTGAACAGCCGGCTCAGCTATGACCTGCCGGAGAGCAGCTATGCGCCGGGGCTGATCAGTTCGCCCCTCCACTTCTGGTTGCCGTCCTTCGTGGCCCATCGCCTGCAGGAGGGCTTTAAGTTTTTCGGCAAGCACAAGCATGGCTTCCTCACCAACGAGGCCGTGGTCATCGCCACAGAGACGCGCACGTCGAGCCCCCTGCGTGTCATCCGCGAGCGTGACACGTTGCAGCATGTGCGCCTGCAAGGGCTGTTCCCCTGTGGCGAGGGTGCTGGCTATGCGGGCGGCATCGTGTCGGCGGGTGTTGACGGCGAGCGCTGCGCCGAGATGTGTGCGCAATACCTGAACGCCCGGTAACCTAAGCCATCCACATAGGAGTGTTCCAACACGCAAAAAGTCCGCAAGGCCTGCACATGCAAGCCTTGCGGACTTTTGGTTTTTCCAGGTGAGGCGACACCCCTTTGTGGGCATCGCTCAAGTGTGCGAAGACGGGCGTGGCTCCCTCCCCTCGTGGCCAGCCCGGTGGAGTGGTTATGCCAGGATGGTCTTCACGGCCTCCAGCATGCCCTTCTCCTGTATGAGGTCAAGATATCCTTTCACCATGGCGCAGAGTCCCGGAACGGTCTGGTTGAGGTTCTCGTGCCACACGTAGTCGAACGCCAGCACACCCTCGGCCACAGCCTGTGTGTCGCCAGTGGCCCACAGTTGCGTCAGGCGATCCATAATCTTCGGGTCGTCGTTGGGCGTGATGGGCGTGCCGTCGGCGCGCTTGCCGCCTTTATAATAGGTGATGATGGCGGCCAGGCCAAACACCAGTCCTGTGGGTAGTTGCCCCTTGCGCTTGAGATAGGTCTTCACGCCCGGCAAGTCGCGCGTCTCGTACTTCGGGAAGCTATTAAGCATGATGGATGTGACTTGGTGGTCGACGAAGGGGTTCTCGAAGCGCTCCAGCACATCATTGGCAAACTGCTGGCACTCGTCGAGAGGCAGGTCGAGCGTCTGCATGAGCTCGTCAAACTGCACCTTGTGTATGTAGCGACCTATCACGGGGTGCTCGCAGGCATCGCGCACGATGTTCACGCCGCTGAGGAAGGCCACGGGCGAGAGCACCGTGTGGGGGCCGTTGAGCAGCGTCACCTTGCGGGCGTGGTAAGGCTTTTCGTTGTCGGTGATGAGCACGTGCAGGCCTGCCTTGTCGGCCGGGAACTCCTCCTTCATCTGCTCGATGGTCATGTTCTCAGCCTTCTCGATGACCCAGAGGTGGAAGCTCTCGGCCTTCACCACGAGGTTGTCTTTGTAGCGGATCTTCTGTTGGATGTCGGCGATGGTGTCGCGTGGGAAGCCCGGCACGATACGGTCAACGAGTGTGGCGCAGACGTAGCAATGGTCAGCAAACCACGCCTTGAAGCCCGCGTAGTCGTCGCCCATGTCCTCTTTCCATAGCTCGATATACTGGTAGATGCACTCTTTGAGGTGGTGCCCATTGAGGAAGATGAGCTCGCAGGGCATGATGATCATGCCCTTGGAGGGGTCACCCGCGAAGTACTGGTAACGGTGGAACAGCAGTTGGACGAGCTTGCCGGGATAGCTGGCGGCAGGCGCGTCGGCCAGCCGGCAGTCAGGGTCGAAGGCGATGCCCGCCTCCGTGGTGTTGGAGATGACGAAGCGCATCTCAGGCTGTTCGGCGAGTGCCAGGAAAGCCTGGAACTGCGTGTAGGGATTGAGGGCGCGGCTGATGACATCGATGCGCGTGAGCGAGTTGACGGGAGCGCCATTCTCCTTGCCTTGCAGGTTCACATGGTAGAGGCAGTCCTGGCCGTTGAGCCAGTCCACCATGCCATGGGCAATGGGCTGCACGACGACCACGCTCGAGTTGAAGTCGGTCTTCTGGTCCATGTTGAAAATGATCCAGTCGACAAACGCGCGAAGGAAATTGCCTTCGCCAAACTGGATGATGCGTTCGGGCATCGCACTTTTGGGGGCGGTGCGGCGGTTCAGAGCTTTCAGTTCTTTCATGATTGGAAAACGTGTCATAGTTCGTTAAGTTGGGGGCAAAGTTAATAATAATTTGATAGGTGTGCGGGTTCATGCGCGTTAAATTTAACGTAAACCTTTGCGTTGTTGATTTTATGTCCTTGTTGCGCTAAGTAATCCAAAAAAATATAGTAACTTTGCACGTATACAAAATGGATCAAAATTATGAAGCAGACAAAGATTGTATGTTCCGTTAGTGATCGCCGTTGTGATGTGGATTTCCTGCGCAAACTGTTCTTCGCAGGCATGAATGTAGTCAGGATGAACACGGCTCACGCTTCTCAGGATGGCATTCGCAATATCATTCGCAATGTGCGCACCGTGTCGCCGCATATCGGCATCCTCATCGACACGAAGGGCCCCGAGGTGCGCACGACGGATGTCAAGGATAAAATCAGTTACAAGACGGGTGATGTGGTGAAGATCTTCGGCCGGCCGGAGATGGAGACCACCCACGACATCATCAATGTGAACTACCCCGACTTTGCGCGTGACGTGAAGGTGGGCGACCACATCCTGATTGACGATGGCTTGCTCGACATGCAGGTCATGGAGATCGTTGGCCCCACTGTCTACGCCACCATGCAAAACGATGGCGTGCTGGGAGCCCATAAGAGCGTGAACGTACCGGGAGAACACATCGACCTGCCCGCCCTCACCGAGAAGGACAAGCGCAACATTCTATTGGCCATTGATGAGGATATCGACTTCATCGCCCACAGTTTCGTGAGGTCGGCGGCCGACGTGAAGGCTGTGCAGGACATCCTCGACGAGCACCACTCCGACATCAAGATCATCTCGAAGATCGAGAACCAGGAGGGCGTCGACAACATCGATGAGATCATCGACGCCAGCTATGGCGTGATGGTGGCCCGCGGAGACCTGGGCATCGAGGTGCCCATAGAGAAGATACCGGGCATACAGCGCATGATCATCCGCAAGTGTGTGCAGAAGAAGAAACCGGTCATCGTGGCCACGCAGATGCTTCACACCATGATCGAGAATCCCAGGCCTACCCGTGCCGAGGTCACCGACATTGCCAACGCCATCTATTCGAACACCGATGCGCTCATGCTCAGCGGTGAGACGGCCAGCGGCAAATATCCCCTGGAGGCCGTGCAGACCATGGCGGCCATTGCCGAGCAGGCTGAGCGTGACCGCCTCAACTTCGGTCATCAGGACGAGGTGCCATTGAGCGAGCATTGCTCACAGCGCGAGTTCCTGGCGCACGCGGCCATCGACTCCACACGACTGCTGGGCGTGTCGGGCATCATCACCGACTCAGAGACGGGCGAGACGGCGCGCAACTTGGCGGCCTTCCGCGGTCCCAAGCCTGTTCTGGCCATCTGCTACAAGGATAAGACGCAGCGCTGGCTCAACCTCTCGTATGGTGTCATACCCATCTACCAGAAGGAGCACGTCAGTCCCGACTACATGTTCACCGCCGCTTTGCGCATGCTCAAGCAGAAGGGATACATCAAGGCGGACGACAAGATAGCCTATCTCTCGGGGTCGTTCGGAGAGGGTGGGGGCACCACCTTCCTGGAGGTCAACAGGGTGAAGGACTATTTCGACAAGAGATACGAGTTCCACTTGCCCAACATGAAGGTCAAGTAGCTCTACGCCCATCATCAAGAAACAAAAAAGGCGGGAAACCCAAGTCGCAATGGGTCTCCCGCCTTTTGCTTGTACGGGTGTCGTGAAGGCGCTGCGGGCTGCCTTCCACGAGGCTTGCCGCGGGCCTATTTGAGCAGCTCGTCAAATGTCTTGATGAGTGACACGGGGTCCTTGGCAAAGGCTTTGGTGTCAAGGTCGTTGATGGTCTCCTTCATCACCGGGTAAGGCTTGAACACAATCTTGAGCAGCATCTTGATGCCGATCATGCTACCCATGCAGTAACTCTTGGCCACATCCTCGCTGTGCACCTTGAAGTAATACATGTAGCTGGTGCCTTGCAGGTGCATGGTCTTGGTGTTGGTGGCGGTGGTTATGTAGTGGATGTAGGCGGACACGTGCTTGCCCTCATACACAGGCGTGAGGAATACGGGGTTCTTGTAGGGCTTGGGGTTCTTGTTCCACACGGTGGGCAGCGTGCGCTGGGCCATGAGCGGCACGAAGGTGATCCACTCTTTCGAGTCGGGGTCGTAGTAGTTCACGCTCTTGATGTCGGTAGACTTGTACTCACTGTTCTCTCCCGTCTTGGTGTCTTTCAGTAGGATGGCATCGGCGTTCTCGAGCATGAACAGGTGTTTCGTCACGCCTTCCACCACGCTGCCGTTGTTGAGGGTGATCTTCATGTTGTTTTGCGCTTGCGCCATTCCGCACAGAAGGAGGCACAGCCATAGCGTCATCATTTTTTTCATTTTCTTAGGTTTTTATAAGTTAGACTTGAGGGATGTTTTAGTG
>ERZ808240.1502-NODE-1502-length-28635-cov-3.365990_pt1 | contig 28635 bp, 27 predicted proteins | sample MGYA00521084_ERZ808240 | MGnify/ENA primary metagenome ERZ808240 (study PRJEB31516, sample SAMN03275571) | gut metagenome | biome: mammalia-associated habitat; material: feces | host: Papio cynocephalus | place: Kenya | collected 2012-08-06 ... | reverse complement strand
TATTCTTCCGCCCGGAAATTCCCATTCATTTGCTCCGGCTGTTTCAAATTCCGAACGCTTTAAAACAAGTATTCTGCCACGACAGCATACTATTCCTTTAACTTCCGTTACAATTTTTTTATCCATAAAGCTTATTCACTCCATAATTAATTCTGCTGATTACTATTTTTCAAAATTTCATTTTGATTGTTATATCAATGTTTTTCTGAGTTCAGATTCCATTTCAGATTTAAGATAGGAACTGCGGTAAGCAAGTATCATTATAAGCATAGCCTTGCGGAGCTTGTCATCTCCGTATTTTATATTTCTTGCAGAATTACGGACTGCCTCATCAATAACTTCTTTAAGCGATTCCTTTTCAAAAGCACCGTTATCCTCTGCATCAAATATTATATGACACAGAATATTATATAATATCACATCATCTATAATATCATCAGAGCTGTCCTCAACATCACCATTGACATATGTCATAAGATTTGCAATATCTTCAAGTTTCATAACTCCTCTCAGCATATTTATGAGAATAATTCTTATAATCTGTCTCTGACGATATTTTTTTCCTATTGTTGATGATACCCAGCCACGCTTTATCCAGTTCTGAATTGTTGAACCTTCTATTCCTGTAAGCTTTGAAAGCTGTGAAAGGGTTAAACCTCCCGTAGCCTCAAGCACCGGAGAAATAGCAGAAAAGGCATTATTTCTGATTTGTTCGCTGTATTTTAAAGTAGTACCGGGAATAATTCTCACAGCGTTCATACCTCCTTGTCTGACGATGATATGATTATATCATAAGTTCATATGAACTTCAAATGTCGTCTGATGTCACTTTTTGTCATTTCAGGCAATTTTTTCAATATATATCCGTTATTCTCACTTGTTTTCCTGTTTTTGCATTTTTTCATAAAAATTATAATTACTGCATATATATTGACTGTATAGCTGTTAATTAAAGGAGTGAGAATATTTTGAACAAATCAGACGAACAAAGACCGGTAATTTTAGGAGAATACATTATTGAAAACAAAGCTACTGTAAGAGCTGCTGCCAGATATTTCGGAATCTCCAAAAGTACCGTACATAAAGATGTAAAGGAACGGCTTCCTGAAATAAACAAACAACTTGCAGGTGAAGTAAAAAGTATACTTGAAATAAATAAAAAGGAACGTCATATCCGTGGCGGTATGGCTACAAAAATGAAATATCAGCGTATTGCTGAAGAAATGAAGAAACGCAAATCCGAACACGCTTTCTGAATAAAAAACAACGACTGCCCTGTTTACTAACAGGGCAGTCAAATCTATATTAAAGCGAAAAATTAAATTACACTGCCCTGAAGCTGTTCACGGGCAGTTTATGCCACTTCAAAGCATATAAAACTGCAAAATTTAATCTTTCGCTATAATATTTTATGCTGTTTTTTGCTTTTTGCAACATGTAATTTTTGTCAGATTTTTGTAACCATTTAAAATTTTTCTGTAAAAATATGTAATTTTTCTGTTATTGCATTTCAGGTCTGCCTCTGGTATAATTTATTCAGAAAATATATTATAATATTATTTATAAAGGAGGCTTTATTTATGAAAAAAAGAATTAAAATATCTGCACTCTCCGCATCATGTATGCTTTTAATGACACTCTTTACTGGTTGCGGTTCAGCAGATAATGGTGATATGTTCTCAATGAGTTCAGCGGAAAAAAGTGCTGACAAGAGTTCTGCTGAGGCTGTCGCAAAAGATGAAGGTTCTGCCGAAATAGCCGAAGAAGCAGAAGTTCTGGACGCTGATATAGCATTGGAAAAAGCTGATGATGCTGTTGCTGATATTGCAGAGGGTGCAGAAGATGTTTCTGTTGCTCCTGAAGAAGATATAATCATAGATGAAGAATATACAATAAATGAAAATGGTGATACAAATCAGGCAGGACTCCTTACAGCAGGAAGATGGAACGACAATCAGAACTGGGGATTTTTCCAGAATCTTGTAAATACCGGAACAATAGAATTTCCTGTATTTGATATAAATCCTGTAAACCGCACAGAAGTCAATGTTAAAAACGAATCAGGTGAACCCTCTGTAAATGCAAAAGCTGAACTTCTTTCATCAGACGGTTCTGTAATATGGACTTCATTAACTGATAAAAACGGAAAAGCATATCTCTTTTATGAAAAAGATAATCTCCCCGAAAAAGTCCGTATATCATTCGGAGAGGATTCACAGGAATACGCAATAGAAATAAATAACAACACTTCTGACGGACAGGGTTCATCTGCAACTCCTGTTTCAGATAGCACTGATATAACATTCAGTTCACAGGGAGAGCTGTATCCTGCAACTGATATTATGTTTATTGTTGATTCAACGGGCTCTATGTCTGATGAAATGCTTTTCCTGCAAAGTGAATTTTCAGCAATTGCACAGGAAACCGGCACAGATAATATAAGATATTCTGTAAACTTCTATCGTGACATAGGCGATGAATATGTTACAAAATGCTTTGATTTTACTGATGACATATCATCACTTCAGGAAACTTTAAACAGTGAACGTGCTGACGGTGGCGGAGATACTCCGGAGGCTGTAACAGAAATTCTTGACGAAACAATGAACAAATCTGACTGGGGCGAAAAATCTGTAAAGCTTGCATTTATGATTTTTGATGCTCCTCCTCACAGTGACCGCAATGACCTTGATGTACTTAACAATGCAGTAAAAACCGCATCTGAAAAGGGTATAAGAATTATTCCCGTAGTATCTTCAAACTCTGAACGTGATACAGAACTTTTCGGACGTGCTTTAAGTATCTGCACAAACGGCGAATATGTTTTCCTTACAGATGATTCAGGCATAGGCGATTCACACCTTGAACCAATTATAGGCGACTATCAGGTTGAAAAACTTTATGATATAATCATCAAGATTATAGACGAATACAAACAGTAAAAAACAAAACGGCGGAATTTTAAATTCTGCCGTTTTTTAATATCATAAATAAAAAAGTTTTTTGGTCAGGCTTTTTTTCAAAAAAGCCTGTGGGGGAGGTTTGGAGGGGGCAAAGCCCTCTCCAACAAAAAGCAAAGCCCTCTTCAACAAAAAGCAAAATCCTCTCCAACAAAAATCAATCAAAGTTTTTCGCATACTGGAAATTTACAGCCTGCGAAAAGGGTTCATATAAAATATCAGTATTTTCTGATTTCATTACAAGATAGGTATTTTTATAAAATACCGGAATATAACAATACTGACCGAGAATATCCCTCTCTATATCAGAAAATGCTATTACATAATCCTGTGCATCAGCAATGCCTGAAAGATTTATTACAGACTGTTTTGTATCGTCATTTATACTGAAATACGGATTATCGGAAAATTTATATAAAAATGAAATTCCGCTGTTATAATCCGCTGTAACAGGATATAATGCAAGAGAATAATCTCCTCTTTCAAGACGTGAATAAAAATCAGATTCCGTAACTTCTTCAACGCCGATATATATTCCGAGCAGGTCACTCCATTGCTGTGAAAGAACATGAAGTTCATCGGGATTTACACTTTCATTGCATACAAGAATCTTAGCAGGTTCAAAAGTTTCACGGTTAAGTTCTGATTTCGCCTTGCCGAGATATTCAAGAGCCTTTTCCTTATTATATTCAGAAAGATTACTGTCTGCTGAAAGTTCTCTGTAACTTCTTCCGAGAAGTGTTACCGCAGGAGCAATAAGACCGCCTGCCATTTCCACATCATTATCAATCTTTTCCTTTGCAGACTCACGGTTTATTCCATATGCAAGAGCTTTTCTGAGATTTTCATTTGAATAGATTTCATCTTCCGGATTGAATATAATTCCGAGAGTAATTGAACGGTAAGCATCATATGAATATTTTTTCTTTTCAAATCTGTTATCAAATTCAAGAGTGCTTATGCAATCCAAATCACTGGAAATAAATTCGGAATTTATATCTTCCTGAGAATCTTCTATACTGAAACTGAGATAAGACGGATAAACCTTGTCATACTGACTGTTTACGCTGTTGCGTTTCATATACAGAATATTATGACTTCCATAAGGGTCATAAAACCACTGACGCATAAAAAATGCACCGTTGGAAATAACAGAATCTTCATCAAGACCATATCTTCCCTTTGTACTGTAAAAAAATTCTTCATTGCAGGGAAGTGCAGGAGTAGTTGTAAGAAGTTTCAGAAAATCTGCACTTGAATGTTCAAGATTAAAAACAAGTGTATAGTCATCTTCGGCATAAACTCCTATTTCTTCCGGAGACAGTTTACCTGCCATTATTTTTTCGCTGTTCTTTATACAGATAAAGTTTCCGGCAAGTTCAGACCTCGTTTCCGGATTAAAAAGTCTCTGAAATGCAAAAACATAGTCATGAGCTGTAACAGGAAAATATTCACCTTCACTGTAATCCTCATCACCGTCAATATCCCTGAACCAGTAATTATCTTTTCTCAATCTGAAAGTATATGAAAGACCGTCAGCAGAAATTTCATAGCTTTCAGCGTTGTCGTTTATAACAGAACCCTCTGAATCAAGAGCAAGAAGTCCGCTGAACATATTTGAAATCACTGTTCTTGATGATACATCATCAGCAATCTGAGGGTCAAGGCTCTGGGGATTTTTATATAATGAAGCGTCAAACATTTCACCGCTTCCGTCATTTGTATCACTTCCGCAGGATACAGAAAATGACATTAAAAAGGCAAGAGCTAAAATAAGGGCTGATTTTTTCAACTTTTCTGATACTCCTGAAAAAAATTAATTAAGTGTGACCGTAACTATAAAACCGTCTGTGTTGTTACCTGATATTGTATAGGTTTTGTCTGACGGAACAGGAACTTCCGTAACGCTGTTTTCATTTGCAGAAACATAATATATATTATAACTTTTTGTGCCGTCAGTAACTTTAAGAGGTGTATCCTTATTGTATGATTTTATATTTTCGATATACTCCTCAAGAGTAAGATTATTCTGTGCCATATATATAGCATGCGGAACACCGACATATCTGAATCTGTAAGTGCTTGAAGGTATACCTGTTATTAAATCCTTGCTTACAGGGTATCTCAATATAAAGCCGTAATTCTGCATGTTGTCATAAATCCACGAATAATCGCCCTCATCAAGAAGATAATATGAAGTTCCGTCTGCCGGAAAAGAACCAAGTGCAAAACTGCGGGCAGTATTATAGTCAGAATAACCGCCTGTAACATCAGTTTTATTTCCGCTTACCTGCTTGTCCTGTTCTTCTTTTGAACGATAAGCATCTATTACACGTATATCAGTATTTTTCTTCTCTTTATAGAAAGCTTCCATCATAGCATTAAGCTGATTTATAACATTGCTTTCAAGTGAAACTTCCATATCCTTAACGGTATAATATTCATTTTTGTGGCTGTATATGTCAACAATATCCAAATCCTCAGTAAATTTGTATTCATATGTTTTATTTACAAGAACAAGGTCACCCTTGTTGATTTCAGAATATTCAAGTTTCTGAACAGTATAGCCTGAATTTTCAGTAGCAGGCTGAGTTGCTGAAGTTTCAGAAGTTGTTTCCGAAACAGGGAGAGATGTATTTTCAGTCTGAGTCTGAACGGACTCTGACGATATTTCAGATGAGCTTTCATTATTTTTGCCCGAACAGCTTCCTATGCATGAAACAAGCATAACAATTATAATTATAAAAACAACTCCGACAGCAATAATTCTGTCATATCGGAGCTTATAACGCTTCTTTTTTCCTTTTCCGCCCGTACGGCTGGTACTCATAAAAAAACTTCCTTTCCTGAAAATTAATTATTCTTTAATTATATCATAAAAAAATCCTGTTGTAAACAGTATTTTTTAAAAAATCCTGCTTGATTTTTCAGGAAGTATGGGATATAATAATGGTATATAATAAAAAAGAAAGGAATGATATTTTTTATGGAATATACATATGTTCCAAAGGGAGTATGTTCAAGAATGATTAGCTTTGAGGTTGAGGACGGAATCGTAAAGAACGTTAAATTTACAGGAGGCTGTAACGGAAATCTCAAAGGTATCGCAAGTCTTGTTGAGGGTATGGACGTTGAAAGCGTTATCAAAAAACTTGAGGGAATAAAATGCGGTATGAAACAGACTTCATGTCCTGACCAGCTTTCAGAAGCTTTAAAACAGGCTTTATGAAAGGATTGAAATTAATTCAGATAATTCCCCTTTCAGTTCTTTTATTTTTTCTTGCACTTTTCATAGCTCCTGTTTTCACAGGAATATGCAATATCGGAAACATTGCAGGAATAATTATCACTTCATTACTTTCGTTTCTGATTATAAAACCTGATATTATTTCAAAACTTCCGAAACCTGTTGCCGTAATATCAGGAATAATAATTGCCGTAGGGTTTATAATTCTGCTGATAATAAATATATCTATGGTCAGATGTATGAATGATTATCCGCAGAATAAAAATGCAACAGTAATAGTTCTTGGTTGCAGAGTAAAAGGTGACCGTCCGAGCCTTATGCTGAAAAGACGGCTTGACTCTGCATATGATTATCTTTACAGAAATCCTGAGGCTGATGTTATTGTATCAGGCGGAAAAGGCAGTGATGAAATTATGAGTGAGGCAAAGTGTATGAAAGACTATCTCTGCAATAAAGGGATTTCCTCCGAAAGAATTATTATGGAGGACAAATCTGCCTCAACTTATGAAAATCTGAAATTTTCAAAATCAATTATTGAAAAAAACAATCTCTGCTCTGATATAGTAATAGTTACTGACGGCTATCATCAGATGCGTGCTGAAATGATTGCAAAAAATGCCGGATATGAAAATATATCAAACATATCTGCACCGACTTCCCTGTGGCTTGTTCCTACCTACTGGGTGCGTGAATGGTTCGGAATTGCATATCAGTTTATTTCAGTGCTTTAACGGATACTTATTAAGTATCCGTTATTTTTTCAGGGTTGATTTTTCATATATACAGTGTTATAATTTAAAAGTAAAGAAATATTTAAATTCAGGAGGAAACATGAACGCAAATTTTTATACAAGCCAGATTAACAAAATAGTAAGCGAAGTCAAAAAAGCAGTAATCGGAAAGGATACTGTTATAATAAAAACTATGCTTGCAATGCTCTGCAAAGGGCATATACTTATAGAGGATATACCCGGAGTAGGCAAAACTACTCTTGCACTTGCATTCTCAAAAGCTCTTAACCTCAAGCACAACAGAATGCAGTTTACACCTGATGTTCTGCCTTCAGATGTAACAGGTTTCAACATATACAACAAGGCAAAGGGAATTTTTGAATTTAAAGAAGGTTCTGCTTTCTGCAATCTCTTTCTTGCCGATGAAATAAACAGAACTTCAAGCAAAACACAGTCGGCTCTGCTTGAACTTATGGAAGAAAAAAATATTACCGTTGACGGAATAACATACAAGCTCCCCGAACCATACACTGTTATCGCAACACAGAATCCGATAGGTTCTGCCGGAACACATCTTCTCCCCGAATCACAGCTTGACAGATTTATGATAAAACTGAGTATGGGTTATCCTACTTCTGACGGAGAAATTGCAATACTGAAATCAAAATACAATTCAAATCCTCTTGAAAATGTTCAGCAGGTAGCTGATACTGATTCAATTATTGAAATTCAGCAGGCTGTTTCAGATATCTACATAGACGACAAAATATATTCGTACATAGTAAGCATAGCAAATGCCACAAGAAATCACCCTCTTATAAAACTTGGTATAAGTCCGAGAGGAACTCTTGCACTTATGAATATTTCAAAGGGAATTGCTCTTGCTATGGGACGTGATTATGTTATCCCTGATGATGTTAGCTATATATGCCGAGATGTTTTTTCACACAGAATAATACTCAATTCAAAGGCAAGAATCAATGACAGAACTCCTGATGATGTCATACTTGATATACTGAAAACAACTCCCGTTCCGAAAATAGCAGGCGGTAAATAAATATGATTATAATGAAAATTCTGTTTCTTATTCTGATAATAATAAGCATATTTTTCAGGATTTTGTATGTATGGGATTTTTCAATAATTCTTCTTGTAATCTCATGTGCTATACCTGTTTTTCTTTTTACAGGAATAATATATCTTAAACATACACTGAAAATGAATTTTTCAGTATCAGAAAAAACTGCTGAAAAAGGTCAGCCTTTTACTGTTACGCTGAACGTTGAAAACAAAAGCATTTTTCCTGTTCCGAAAGCAGAGGCTGTTATAGAATATCAGAATACAATAAACGGTGATATAAATACAGTCGAACTCCATTTTCCGATACAAAGCCGGAACTGTCAGAAAATTGATTTTCAGCTCACTTCAAAATTCTGCGGAAAAGTAAAAATCCGGAGCAGTTTTGTTATGATATACGACCCGATAAGACTTTTCAAAGCTAAGACAGCAAAAAATATTCAGACTGAAATAACAATTATGCCTGTCTGTCAGGAAATAAACGGATATATTTCTGATTCCTGTTATACGGACGAAGAAAGCAATCAGTTCTCACAGACAAAATCAGGCGATGACCCTTCAGAAGTCTTTGATTTTCATGAATACAGAACAGGCGATAAACCAAGTCGCATACACTGGAAACTAAGCTCAAAAAAAGATGATTTCATAGTCAAGGAACTCAGTATGCCGATAAATGAAAAAATCATAATTTTTCCCGATATACGCTGTTCTGAAAATTCTGAATATACACTCCCCGTATTTGATACGATTATGGAAACTCTTATATCAGTTTCAGCATTTCTTCTTGAAAATGAACGTCCGCACTATATAATAAACTATGACAGCAAATCAGGAACTTTCAGCGATATTTATATTGATGATATGAAAACGCTTTACAGCTTTATATTCAGTACTGTAAACAATGCTGATATAAAATGCAGTAAAAATCCTGTTTCAGAATTTTTCAGGAACTGTTCTGAATTATACTGTTCATCATTTATCTGCATATCACATGAACCTGATAAAGAAACCATTGTAAATATAAATCAGAATGTTTTTTCAGAAATCAAAAATCTTCTGTATATATGTAAAAATCAGAATGAAAATGATTTTCCCGATTGTGAAGGAATAAATATTATGAGCGTTTCTGCCGGAAAAATTTCACAGTCAACAGCCGGAGTAGAATTATAATCGGGAGAGTGACATATGAAAAAAGAAAATATAAATTTAAGCGGTATAAAAATAAATGACAGCATAACAATGTCAGTAAAACACAAACGCAGAAATTTAAGGGAATTGGAATCACTTTTCATTGCACTCTGCGGGTATTCAGGAATTATAATGTTCTTTCTGAATACATTTACATTTTCATATGACAGTCAGACTGTACTGATATTTTCAGTAATCTTTGCCCTGCTCTATGGAACGGCATCAGCAATAAAAGGAAAAGCTGTATGGATATTCCCTGTAACTTTTGCATTTATGGGTTTCGGAGCTTTTAAATATTATTCCCAGATTAAAAACGGTTTTTGTCTTGTATTCAATATAATGTATAAAAAGCTGACGGATACGGGAATAAACTATTTCAAAGCAATAAATCCTGTTCACGCTGAACATAATATAACAGTATTCTTTATATTTGCAGTCTGGATTCTTTCAGTCGTAATATTTTTCTTTACAGTGTACAGACCAAATATATTAATAGTCATATCAGTGACATTCCCGATAATTGAAATATGCCTTTATTATGGAATTGAAGTTCCTGTTATATGGACTGCCCTCACAATAGGATACTGGTTTGCACTTTCATCAATATGCACAAGTGACCTCGGTGAATATTTCGGCGGTGGAGGAGGATTTACCCGAAAAGATGATTTCTTCTTTCCGAAACGCAAAATGAAATTCAAGGTTACGGAAAAATGCGGTATATGGCTTATTGCACTGTCAATGATTACAGCAGTTATCACAAACACTGTAATTGATGTAACCGGCTATGAGAGAACAGATAAAATCAAGGAACAAAGACGTGAACTAAAGACAGCTATAAATTCATTTTCAATGGAGGATTTGGCATCAAGTATATCCGCTGTTACAGAATCACTTGGATTTTCATTTGAATATCAGGATAACAGACTCGGAAAATTCAGCAAAATTACTTACAAGGGAAAAACAGATTTAATAATAACTCTTGATGATGCCCCCGCAAATGCCCTTTATCTCAAAGGCTTTACTGCATCGGAATACGGAAACAATGAATGGCTTGAACCTGAAAATCCGGAATATGCTGAAATCAGCAAGATGTTTGAAGAATACGATATATACCCTCAGCAGACAGCATATTCAACAGATACATTTCTGAATGAAAAATGCTATAAAATAAAAATAAGTCCGCAGAAAAAGGGATATAAATATTATACGCCGTATGCAATTGTTCCTGATGAAAGCTTTTCATTTGCTGATGACAAAAGCATATCACGAAAGCGTGAAAAATCATATTCATTTGAATTTTTCTCACCTGATATAAAAAATCTTGTATCATCTCTTTCTGTTATGGATATAAAAATTGACCTTGATTATTATGATTCCTTCACTGATGAACAGAACCAGACTATAAAGGATTTCAGTGAAAAATATGATATGGATATGAAGTTAAGCAACCGTTCAAATCTCCCTGTACTTACAAACTATAATTATATGATTAATATGCTTGTTGAAAATCAGTACAGAAAATTTGTATATGAAAATTATCTCAGCTATCCTGATAATGATGAATTCAGGGAAATCTACAATGAATATTCCGATATTCTTGAAAACTGCTCAGTATCCACTTCACAGGACAAGCTCGAAACACTTCAGAAAATCAAGGATAAAATAAATTCAAACGTTGAATATACTCTCGAACCGGGCAAAACTCCCTCAACAAGAGATTTTACAAACTATTTTCTTCTCGAAAACAAAAAAGGTTACTGCGTTCACTATGCAACAGCAGGTGTAATGCTTGCACGAATGGCAGGCATACCTGCAAGATATGCAACAGGATATGTTTCAGTCGGCGATGATTACAATGAAGACAACAAAAATCCTGACGGTTCATATACTGTAAAGCTTCCTGACAGCCGTTCACATGCGTGGGCAGAAATATATCTTGACGGTTACGGCTGGATTCCCTTTGAATTTACTGCCGGTTATTCTGACCTTACAATTGACAGCGAACACCCTGAAAATGTTACTACTGCAACTACCGCAACAACAGAATCTACTATAACTACTACAATTTCTCCGTCATCAAGTCCGGAACAGTCACATACTGCCAAAAATTCAGAAAGCATCAGTTCAGCCGTAACATCAGCTGTAACAACAACTGAAAAAATATCTGAAAGCTCTCTTGTTTCCGGAACAGGTTCTGAAACACACATAAAAGAAAATATTCCTGATTCAGTCCGAAAGATTTTTGTACTTATTTTTGCTTTCCTCTTGATTTTTGCAAGAAGATGGATTATAATAAGTATCAGAAGCAGAAAACTTAATTCAGGTTCAGCAAAAAAACGTGTCATAAACAATTACAGATATGTAATAAGACTCCTGAAATATCTCGGTCTTAAACAGGATAATCTCCAGCACAATGAATTTTCTGATATTGTTGAAGAAAAACTTTCAGGTGAATATTTCAGTGAAGGCTGTTTCTCATCTTTCATTAAAATCACTATGAAATCTGCTTTCGGAAATTCACAGCCAACTTCTCAGGAACTCGATTTTCTTTCAGCCTTTTCAAAGGAACTTTCAAAAAACATATGCCGGAAATCAAATATATTTAAAAGAATATATCTGAAATTAATTTCCATTCTTGTATAGGAGGGTTTTTTATATGAACGTCAAAAAATTCAATTACACTTTTGAAGCAATTATGATTATTCTCGGTATAATAATCATAGTAAATCCCGCTGTAATCGATACGATTTTCAATATCTTCGGTATAATAATCGTTGGTTACAATGTTTTCAAATTCGTTATGGGCAGACTCGGAAAAGCTCCCGAATATCCGATGCTCAGATTTATCTGCGGTCTTCTCCTCGGTATAGGTGTTTCAGCAATACCGCATATGGTAAAATTCGGAATACCTCTTGTTCTCGGCTGTTTTGTCCTCTATAACGGTATTGAAAGACTTATCTTTTCATACCAGATTAAACAGCATGGAGGAAATTCAGGAAATCCGCTGATTATGGGAATTATATTCTCACTCCTCGGAATAATAGTTATAATAAATCCGTTTAAAACATCTGCACTTCTTTTCAGAATACTCGGAATTGTTCTTGCAGGTATTGGAGTTATGAGAATAGTTTCAAATATCAGAGTAAAAAAACAGAATGAGGATATTATCCCTGATATAATTGAGGGAACATTCAGAAGCAAGGATTAAAAAACAAAAGCGGTTCAATTCTGAACCGCTTTTTTATTATATTAAATCTTACTTTGTGCCGAACATTCTGTCGCCTGCATCGCCTACGCCGGGAACTATAAATTTATTTTCATTGAGACATTCGTCCACAACACCGGCATAAATATCAACATCAGGGTGAGCTTTCTGTAAAGCTGAAATTCCTTCCGGACAACAGATAATACACATAAACTTTATATTTGTTACTCCAAGACTTTTAAGTTCATCAATTGCTGCACATGCTGAAGAACCTGTTGCAAGCATAGGGTCTACAACTACAACATCACGTTCTGAAATATCATCAGGGAACTTTGAATAATACTTTACAGGCTTGTGTGTTGTCGGGTCTCTGAAAAGTCCGACATGGCCGATTTTTGCAGCCGGTACAAGTGTTGTAATACCTTCTATCATTCCGAGACCTGCACGGAGAATCGGAACAAATGCCATTTTTCTGCCTGAAATTATTTTGGATTTTGCAACAGCAAGAGGTGTTTCAAGTTCAATTTCTTTTAACGGTAAATCTCTTGTAGCCTCATAACAGATAAGCATAGCTATTTCTGAAACAAGTTCTCTGAATTCCTTAGTGCCTGTGTTTTTATCTCTCATAAGAGAGATTTTGTGCTGAATAAGCGGGTGGTCAATAACATATAATCCTGCCATAACCAGAACCTCCTTTTTATAAAAATTATTTGTTTTCAAGTTCAGTAATAAGGTCAATACGCTGCTGATGTCTTCCACCCTCAAAACCTGTTGTGAGGAATATTTCAGCGAGTTCAAGAGCAAGACCTGAACCCATAACTCTTGCACCTAAGCACATAACGTTTGAATCGTTATGAAGTCTTGTATATTTAGTTGAAAAGCTGTCAGAACAGAGTGCAGAACGTATGCCTTTTATCTTGTTGGAGGCAATGGACATTCCTATACCCGTACCGCAGATAAGTATACCCTTGTCGCATCTGCCGGAAGTAATTTCACCGCATACAGCTTCGGCAATAACAGGATAATCACAGCGTTCGCCGTTACAACCCATATCCTTAAATTCAAAGCCCTTTTCTGAAAGAGCTTCAATAAGAGCTTTTTTCAGTTCATATCCTGCATGGTCACAGCCAATAGCAATCATAATAAAAAAAGTCTCCTTTCCTAAAAAATAAACGATAATTAATTATATCACAATTCACATGAAAAATCAACAATTTTGAGAATGTTTTTCCAAATCTTTTTCCGCCTTGACTTTCTGCATATATGAAACCTCAAGCTGTTCGGGGGAAACAAAGGATTTATTAAGAGATGCAAGGCATACTCCGCAGGCATTCTGGAGTCTTGAATCAGGAGGAGCAAGAAGAAATTTATCAGATTTATACTGTTTTATAAAATCCTCTGCACCGTCACCGCAAAGCAGAACTTTCTCGGCATCGAATGAAAGAAATTCCGCAAGTTCTTCAGAAGGCATAATTTTTTCATTCATAATATTTTCGCATATGAAATTTTTAAACATATATATTGCCGTATATACAAGATTTCCCCTTGCTTTCATAACAGGACAGACAATGCCCTGAAAAACGGTATTATTATACGCAAGTGCCTCAAGAGTGGAAACTCCGCATACATTACATTCAGCACCGAATGACATAGCCTTTACTGATGCTATACCTATCCGGAGTCCCGTATAAGACCCCGGTCCATTCGCAACAGCAATTGAATCAATATCATCAAGTGATTTCCCTGCCCTGTTCATAACGTCCTGACATAACGGCATAATTACCTGTGAATGAGTAAGGCTTGTATATATTGAAGATTCCGCAAGAAAAACCTGTCTTTCAGAATCATATACAGCAACAGACGCAGTTTTTCCGGAAGTATCCATACCAAGTATAAGCATTATTTCTCATCGTCCTTTACAGTAATTTCTCTTGTATTTTCATCAAGAGAACGTATATTTATATATATAGTATTTTCAGGAAGAACATCTGCAATATTTTCAGACCATTCAACAGCAAAAATGCTTTCTTCAAGAGGATAGTCATAATATCCTGTTGATTCCAAATCATCGGAATTCTGTATTCTGTACATATCAAAATGATACAGTGTAAGCTTTTCGCCTCTGTATTCATTTACAATTGTAAATGTCGGAGATGTTACAACATCTCCGAGTCCGAGACCTTTTGCAAGACCTCTTGTAAAGGTTGTTTTACCTGCACCAAGACCGCCTGTATATGCGATAACATCACCGGCTTTAAGAGTCTTTGCAATTTTTTCTGCTGTCTGAATAGTTTCATCGGGTGAATGAGTAATAAATTTCAAAAAAAATCACTTCCAATCAGAAAAGTCCTGAAATATTTCCGTCATTGTCGCAGTCAATTTTCATAGCAGACGGAGCTTTCGGAAGTCCGGGCATCGTAAGAATATCACCGGTGTATATTACAATAAATCCTGCACCTGATGAAACCTTTGCATCACGAACAGTAATTCTGAAATTTTCAGGTTTTCCGAGAAGTGACGGATTATCTGAAAGAGAATACTGTGTTTTTGCAATACATACAGGAAGATTTCCGAATCCGAGCTTTTCGATTTCAGCAAGTGACTTTTCAGCCTGTGCAGTATAATTTACACCGTCAGCACGATAAATTTCCTTTGCAACAGTTTCAATCTTTTCTTTTACAGATATATCTGTATCATATATAGGGCTGAACTGGCTTTCAGAACAGAGTTTAATTGTTTCACAGACTTTTTCAGCAAGGTCTGTTCCGCCCTTTCCGCCTTTTGCAAATACTTCACACATCGAAACTTCAACGCCCATATCTGCACAGAATTTTTCAACAAACTGAACTTCTTCATCAGTATCAGTTCCGAATCTGTTTATAGCTACAACAACAGGAAGATGATATTTATACATGTTTTCAATGTGAGTTCTGAGATTTTCAATACCCTTTTCAAGAGCTTCAAGATTTTCAGTTCCCAATTCAGCTTTAGGAACACCTCCGTTATATTTCAAAGCTCTTATTGTTGCAACCATTACAACGCATGACGGTTTGAGTCCGCCGTAACGGCATTTTATATCAAAGAACTTTTCAGCTCCCAAATCAGAACCGAATCCTGCTTCTGTAATACAGTAATCACCGAGTTTTAAAGCAAGCTTTGTGGCACGTATAGAGTTACAGCCATGTGCAATATTTGCAAAAGGGCCTCCATGAATAAGAGCCGGATTATTTTCAAGAGTCTGAACGAGATTAGGCTTTAATGCGTCCTTTAAAAGAGCTGTCATAGCTCCGCAACAGCCAAGGTCTTTTGCAAAAACAGGTTCACCGTCAAGATTATATGCTACAAGTATATTTTCAAGACGCTTTTTCAAATCAGCAAGACTTGTTGCAAGACAAAGTATTGCCATAACTTCAGATGCAACAGTAATCTGGAAACCGTCCTCACGGGGAACACCATTAACCTTTCCGCCAAGACCTATTATAATATTTCTCAAAGCTCTGTCATTCATATCAAGACATCGCTTGAACATAATTCTTCTCTGGTCAATCCTGAGTTCATTTCCCTGCTGGAGATGATTATCAAGAACAGCACAAAGGAGATTGTTTGCAGAAGTAATCGCATGCATATCACCGGTAAAATGAAGGTTTATATCCTCCATAGGAACAACCTGAGAATAACCTCCGCCTGCTGCACCGCCTTTTATTCCGAAAACAGGGCCTAATGAAGGTTCACGAAGTGCAAGAACTGCTTTTTTTCCTATTTCAGCCATAGCTTCAGCAAGTCCGACACTTACAGTAGTTTTTCCCTCACCGGCAGGAGTAGGATTTATGGCTGTAACAAGAATAAGCTTCCCGTCCGGCTCTGAATCAAGTTCTGAATAAAGAGCCTCCGAAAGCTTAGCTTTATAATGCCCATAGGGTTCTAAATAATCGGAAGAAATTCCAAGATTCCCAGCAATTTCATCAATGTGTTTCATATTCGCATTCTGAGCAATTTCAATATCTGATAACATAAGATACCTCCGGCTATTATTTATTTACAGTATTATTATATCATCTTTTATATATAAATGCAAGACAAAATCTGCGAAAAAGCTTGACAATGGGAAAATAACGTGATACAATATGAAAACGAAAATCATTTTCAAATTAGGGTGATAAAAATGTATAATACAAAACAAAAAGAAATACTACTAAAGTTTCTGCGTGAAAATTCATCAGAACACATAACAGTTCAGAAAATTTATAATTTTATGAATAATGCAGGTACACCTATGGGTACTGCCACAATATACCGTCAGCTTGACAAGCTTGTTGAACAGGGACTTGTCAGAAAATATCTCCTTGACGGACGTTCAGGAGCATGTTATCAGTATACAGATAAGAATAACAAATGCTGTGAGCATTATCATCTTAAATGCACATCATGCGGAAAGCTTATTCATCTTGACTGCAACTTCCTGAATGACATAGGAAAACATATTCTTGAACACCATGGATTTGTGGTTGACAATTCAAAAACTGTATTTTACGGTCAGTGCAATGAATGTCTGAAAGGAGTTAAAAAATGAAGAAAAAAGCATTGCTGACAGCCGTTATTATGTGCCTTTCAACATTTACAGGCTGTATGCAGTCCAATGCGGATTACATAAAAAATAATGATAATGATGAATTATCAATAGTTACAACATGTTTTCCTCCATATGACTTCGCAAGAGCAGTAAAAGGAAATACGGACAATATAACAATGCTGATAAGTGCAGGTGCAGAGGCTCATTCATATGAACCGACTCCACTTGATATATTAAAGATACAACAGTGTGATGTTTTTATATACATAGGCGGTGAAGGTGAAGTATGGGCAGATGAAATTTTAAATTCTATGGATACTTCCGGTAAGTATATATTAAAGCTTTCAGATTATGCAGAACTGCTTGAAGAAGCTGATATTGAGGGTGCTAATTCTGCTCACGAACATCATAATCACAGCGAACATGAAGAAGAACATGATGACTGCGATTTTGATGAACATATATGGACTTCTCCTGAAAATGCCATAAGTATGACGGAGGCTGTATGCAACACGCTGTCTGATGCAGACAGTGAAAAGGCTGATTTATACAGAAAAAACACAGAGGAATATACAGACAAGCTCAGAAAACTTGACAGTGATTTCAGAGATATGATTTCCGGTGCAAAAAGCAATCTTATAGTTGTAGGAGACAGATTCCCTTTCAGGTATCTTGCTGATGAATATAATCTCCGGTATTATTCAGCTTTCAGCGGTTGCAGTTCTGAAACTGAACCGGGAGTCTATACAATGGCATTTCTTATAAACAAGGTTCTCGAAAACAAAGTAAAGAATATTTTCTGCCTTGAATTTTCAACAAGAAAAGTTGCTGAAAAACTTTCCGATGCAACAGGTGCAGAAATTCTTACACTTCATTCTTGCAGTAATGTATCAAGAGATGATTTCAGAAACAATGTAACATATATAGATTTGATGTATCAGAATTTAAATACTCTGAAGGAGGCTTTATATTAAATGAAAAATACTCTTATTTCATGCAATTCCATATCTGCAAGCTATGACGGTGTAAATGTTCTCAAGGATTTGAGTTTTTCTGTCAATGAGAGAGATTATCTCTGTATCGTAGGCGAAAATGGTTCAGGAAAAAGCACTCTTATTAAATGCCTTTTAGGTATAAAGCAGGTTGATTCAGGTGAAATAAAAATGGCAGACGGTCTTAAACAGACTGATATAGGATACCTTCCTCAGCAGACTGTTCTGCAAAAGGGATTTCCCGCAACAGTAAATGAAGTTGTTCTGTCCGGCTGTCTCAACAGCAGAGGTCTGCACCCTTTTTTTACAGCGAAAGAAAGAAAAAAGGCTTACGAAAGTATGGAAAAACTCGGAATACTTGATTTAAAATCACGTTCTTACCGTGAACTTTCAGGAGGTCAGCAACAGAGAGTTCTTCTCGCAAGAGCTTTCTGTGCTGCGAAAAAATTAATTCTTCTTGATGAACCTGTAACAGCACTTGACCCTATTGCATCGGCAGAATTGTATTCCGTTATATTTGAGCTTAATGAAAAATACGGAATTGCTGTTATAATGGTATCACATGACATTAAAAATTCCGTTATAAGTGCATCGCATGTTCTTCATTTAAGAAAAAACGGATACTTTTTCGGCACAGCATCAGAATATGCTGTTTCAGATTTCAAAAGCAGATTTATATAGGAGATTATAAAATGAATGAAAATTTAAGGCTTATGCTTGAACCTGAATTTTTCAGGGCAATAATTCTTCCTGCACTCATAGGAGGAATTGCAGTAACAATATGTGCCTCACTTCTTGGTGTTACACTTGTACTTAAAAAATATTCAATGATTGGTGACGGATTATCGCATATAGGATACGGAGCTTTGTCAATCGGAGCTGTACTCAATCTTGCTCCGCTTAAAATAGCACTTCCGGCAGTAATAATATCAGCATTCATACTTTTAAGACTGAATGAAAACAGTAAACTGCATGGCGATTCTGCAATAGCACTCTTTTCAACAACTGCCCTTGCGATAGGTATTCTTGTTTCATCAAAAGCCGGTCTTACAAATGATGTCAGTCAGTATATGTTCGGCAGTATCCTTGCAATGAGCAAAGAAGATGTTATAATAAGCGTTGTGATGTCAGTTATAGTAATTCTTGCATTCATATTCCTTTACAACAGAATTTTTGCTGTTACCTTTGATGAAAATTTTGCAAAGGCCACGGGAGTAAATTCCGGAATGTACAATATGATTTTTGCCGTACTTACAGCAGTTACAGTAGTTCTCGGAATGATGATGATGGGTTCGCTTTTAATATCAAGCCTTATAGTTATTCCTACTCTTACAGCTATGAGAGTGTGCAGAAGTTTCAGAGGAGTTGTGATAACATCAGCAATAATATCCGTTATAAGTTTTTTAATCGGAATGTTTACAGCTCTGCTGATGAATACAACTCCGGGGGCAAGCATAGTAATAGTAAATGCCATATTCTTTGTAATCTTTTCATTAATAGGAAAATTCGGAAAATAAAAAATTAACGGGCGACTTAAAAAGTCGCCCGATTTTTTTACTTCCCTGCTGTATAAATTTTGACCTCATCGGTATCGGAATATTCAGGAATCCTTTTCTGAGAGGGCGGACAATAAATCTTTACAGCCTCATTTTTAATAACACTTAACTGTTCCATAAAAATCAGACTCCTTTTCTTTTTATATATTATGTCACAAAGAGTCTGATTTTATTCAGGAATTATAAATATCCGGCTGAAAATAAATTTTTATGTCAATGTCCTGTATGCTGAATGTACCGTCATTTTTAACAACATCAAAATAAGCCTCTGCCCTGTCATAATATTCCGTATCACTTAAATCAAAATTAGCTTTTTTATAGGATTCAGTATAATCTATGTCTGACTGATTAATATCAGAACCGGAATAATCATCACCATAAACTATTGTTGCATATGATTCCAGATTATTAAGTTTATCTCTGTATCTGAAATTATTCTGAATATAATCAGATGCTGTTAAAGATGAAGTCTGTGCGTCTATTTCATTATTTATTATATAAAGTTGATTTGTTAATTCTGCAACTTTTTCAGAATCAGATTCATTTTTGTCAAGTTCTTCAATCTGTTTCTGAATTTCAAGACGGTTTGAAAGGAGTTCTTCATGATTATTATATTCATTCTGTTTTCTTTCAACAGGAGAAACAGAATTATCAGATAATTCTGTATTTCTTTCAATAAAATCATCACCATAATTTTTAAGATTATCAATTGTTTCCCTGCTGAAAAGTTTTATAATATTATTCAATGATACTTCTGAATGTGAAATATCACTCGAATATTCAGCAATTTTTGTAATTTTTTCAGTTCTGTTTTTATCATCATCAGGAACAGAAATTTTTACCTCAATTGTTCTCTGACTGTTTACTATCTGACGTTCATAACTTGGTGAAGCAGTGCTTGAAGAATAATCATTCACAAATAAATATCTGTCAATAAAGATATTATTCTGTGTCATATCATCTGAAATATGTTCCCTCCTGAAATAATTTTCTTCTTTGTTATCATCAAAGCCCATAGGTTCATCATACTGATAAATGGTTTCATTCCACATATCATCAGTATTGATATTATATATTTCATAATTCTGAGAATCTGAATTATTATCAGGATTATATATTGAAACAATATCATAATGCTTTATATCCTGATTTGTATCAGAGTCCTCAAACCAGAAAACTGCTGATGAAATAAGGTCATAAACCTTTTCTGTATCCTGTTCTTTATACAGAAAACGATAATTTATTTCAAACATATCCTGCATATCATCAGTGCCTGCATAATAGAAATCACTGTCAGGAAAAGTATTAAAAGCATTCTGCCATGTTATATTATACTGCGGATAAAGAGTTGCATTATCTTTGTCATCTCTGCTGAATTTTGCCTTTGAATCGGTTATGCTGATTATATTTTCATCGCAGTAATCATTTATATACTGGACAAGATAAATCTGATTTGTTTCTGTTTTCTGACTTCCAACAGTAAAATACTTTGTATACACCCTTACATTTGTGCTTTCATCTTGCCTTACAAGCGGACATTCTGCAAGAGGATTTATACAGCCGATATTCATCTGATATTCTTCAAAGGAAAGGTCATAATAAATATAGCTGAAATTTTCAAGTTCATAGTCAAGTTCAGATTTTATATCATTGAAATCATTGTAATATTCATCATAATCTTTAAGCTGACAGAAAAATTCCTTGAAACTGCTCTGCATAACAACAACCGAACATAAAACTACGGCACATGCAACAGCTATAACGGGAACAAATGAAAAACGTCTTTTACCTGTAACATTTTCAAGACCGCTTTCAGAATAATATCCGTCTTCTGTTACAGAATTTTGTTCCGGAAAGGCTCTCCTTGCAATTTTATCAAAACAGTTCACATTATCCGAAAGCTCTGACATTTTTCCAGAAAGATTTTTTTCAAAATCCTTTTCAAAATTTTTCATTGCATTTCACCTGCTTTCTTACGCAATATATCCATTGCACGATTATATCTCGATTTTACGGTTGATTCCGGAGTATGCATAATTTTTGCAATCTCCCTGAACGAAAGCTGATTACAGCACCTCATTACAACAGTCTGACGCTGTTTATCTGAAAGATTTTTTAACAGTTGATTTATGTATATACTGTCCTCAACAGTTTTTTCAGCATCTCCGTATGCCTGAATAATTTCACTGTAACATTCCTTTTTATAGCGTCTCAGGATTTCCATAGCACAGTTACGGGCGATTTTAATAATAAATCCTTTGCCGTTTCCTCCTGATTTTGAAAATCGTTTTACCTGACTCAATCTTACAAAAGTTTCTGCAACGCAGTCCTCTGAAAGATGATAGTCACACAGAATACTGAATGAAATTGCAAAAACATCTTTTTTGAATGTATCATAAAGCAACTCAAGACTTTTTCTGTCAGTACGGCATTTTTCAATAAGCGTATTTATATCAATATCAGTATTTTCGCTTATTGACTGCGTTTCATCAGCATCACAGAAAATAAGTTCATTACCTGCAAACATAAAAAATCACTCCTTTTTTTAAAATTTTCCGCATCTCCTTTTCAAATGCTTTTTATAAACAGTGATTTTAAAGCTTAAAAAAGACGAACTTTTTTTAAAATTTCTCAAAAAAAACAGGCGGAAATAAATTTCCGCCCGTTATTAATTATTCAAGAGCCTTTTTTATGTCCTCTGTTTTGTCTGTCTTTTCCCATACAACACCCAAATCTTCACGTCCGAAATGTCCGTATGATGCAAGCTGTCTGTACTGCGGTTTTCTGAGGTCAAGCATTTTTATGATTGATTCAGGTCTGAGGTCAAATACTTTTTCAACAGCCTGTGCAAGCTTTTCATCATCAACTTTTCCTGTTCCGAATGTGTCAACAAGAATTGATACCGGTTCTGCAACACCTATTGCATATGCAAGCTGAACTTCACATTTTTCTGCCAGACCGCCTGCAACTATATTTTTAGCAATATATCTTGCAACATATGCTCCCGAACGGTCAACTTTGGTCGGGTCTTTTCCTGAGAATGCACCGCCTCCGTGACGTGAATAACCGCCGTATGTGTCAACTATAATCTTTCTTCCTGTAAGACCGCTGTCACCCTGAGGCCCGCCTATTACAAATCTTCCTGTCGGGTTGATGTAATATTTTGTTTCGCTGTCGAGGAGTTCAGCCGGAATAACAGGCTTTATAACATATTCGATTATATCATCACGGATTTTATCAAGTGTTATATCAGGAGCGTGCTGTGTGGAAATTACAACGGCATCAACTCTCTTTGGCTTGCCGTTTTCATATTCAACAGTAACCTGTGATTTTCCGTCCGGACGGAGATAGCGGAGTGTCTTGTTTTTACGGACTTCTGTAAGTTTCATAGCAAGTTTATGAGCAAGGGAAACCGGCATAGGCATAAGTTCAGGAGTTTCATTGCATGCATATCCGAACATAATTCCCTGGTCTCCTGCACCTGTAACAAATTCTGTTTCAGAATCTTCATTTCTGTATTCAAGAGCCTCATCAACTCCCATAGCAATATCGGCTGACTGTTCATCTATCGATGTAATAACAGAACATGTATGTCCGTCAAATCCGAATTTTGCTCTGTCATAGCCTATATTGATTACAACCTGACGTGCAATCTTAGGAATATCAACTTTTGCAGTTGTGGAAATTTCTCCCATACAGAGAATCATTCCTGTTGTGCAGGCTGTTTCACACGCAACTCTTGCATTTTTATCCTGTTCAAGAATGGCATCAAGAACGGCATCTGAAATCTGGTCACATATTTTATCTGGGTGACCTTCTGTAACTGATTCTGAAGTGAATAAAATTTTAGACATTAAAAAACCTCCATAAAAAATTCTGACATTATCAAAAAAAGCATACCGTTTCCGGTATGCTGATGATTTTTTTAAAATCCTCATCTTCCGGTATAACCGCAGGAATTAGCACCTTTTCAGGATAAACAAAAAGTTACCCAATAGGTTGCCGGGCTTCACAGAACCTGTATTCTCCACCACTCTTGATAAGGTCATATTTACATGATACACTATATCTGTTATTTTGTCAATAGAAATCGAAAAAAATTCTTTAAAAACTTTTTCCTGCCGTACGGTCTGATTTACTGCAAAAATTTCCTTGAATGTTTGCATGTCAGGAAAAAATATGTTATAATAAAAAATAATATTGATAATCTATTTGCACAGCTGAAAAAATATGCTATAATAGATAATGTTGTTTTTAATCAGATTCAATTAAAATTAATTTATTCGGTTGTACATTGGAATCTTTGACAAAAAAATATATCGAATGGGGTAATAATATGAAAAATGAAACTTTTATCCAGTTGAGAAGAAAGGCTCTTGAAAAATATTTTTCAGGTCTGAACGATATGCAGAAAAAAGCCGTATTTCATGTGAATGGCTCTCTGCTTGTGCTTGCCGGTGCTGGAAGCGGAAAGACTACTGCTATTATTAACCGTATCATAAATCTTGTTAAGTTCGGAAATGCTTATTATGATGAAACTTCCACCGGTAATGAATACGATGAAAAAATTATAAGGGATTATCTTGACGGAAAGCCTGTAAGTGATGATGATTTGAGAGATGCCGTTGCAGTATCTCCCGTAAAGCCATGGAATATTCTTGCCATAACTTTTACAAACAAGGCTTCTGAAGAACTTAAAAAACGTCTTGAACTTAAACTCGGAAATGATGGCCTTAATGTAAATGCATCAACATTTCACTCTGCCTGTGTACGAATACTCAGAAGATATATTGACCGTCTCGGCTTTGAGAACAATTTTACAATATATGATTCTGATGACAGTCAGAGAATGATTAAATCCGTTATGGCTGAACTTGAAATTCCTGAAAAAAATTTTCCTCCGAAAGCCGTTCTTTCATCAATAAGCTCTGCAAAAAACAAGCTCGAATCTCCGAAACATGTTCTTGACAATGCCGGAAATGATTTCCGTGCAAAAATGGTTGCAAGAATTTATGCAAGCTATCAGATGCGTATGAAAGAAGCTAATGCTCTCGATTTTGATGACATCATTCTCTTAACTGTAATGCTTTTTGAATCCCAGCCGGACGTCCTTGAATATTACCGTAACAGATACAAATATATTATGGTAGACGAATATCAGGATACAAACTATGCTCAGTTCAAATTTGTATGGCTTCTTGCATCAGCTCACAAGAATATATGCGTTGTCGGTGATGATGACCAGAGTATATATAAATTCAGAGGAGCAGACATAAGAAATATTCTCAGCTTTGAAAAACATTTTGAAAATACTGAAACAATCAGGCTTGAACAGAATTACCGTTCAACAAAAAATATTCTCGATTCTGCAAATTCAATAATCAAAAACAATACAGAAAGAAAATCAAAAACTCTCTGGACTGATGATGAGGCAGGCAGTAAAATTGTATGGTACAAGGCTCTTGATGAAAATGATGAATCTGACTTTGTTTCAAATCAGATTAAGGAAAATTTTAAAAAGAATAAAAAATATGGTTCAAATGCCATTCTTTACAGAATGAATGCACAGTCAAACATAATTGAAAAATCTTTGATTAAAAACCATATTCCGTATAAAATATACGGCGGTATGAGATTTTTCGACAGAAAGGAAGTAAAGGACGTTACAGCATATCTCAATGTTATAAACAATCCTTTCGATATGCTCCGTTTCAAGCGTATCGTAAATGAACCAAAAAGAGGAATAGGCGATGCTACTGTTTCGCTTATAGAAGAAATCTGCCGTGACCTTAAAATCTCTCCTGTTGATGTAATGCGTAACGCCTCTGAATATCCTCCGATTTCAAAAAAAGCTGTTCAGCTTAAAAACTTTGCGACAATTCTTGACGGACTTTCCGAAAAACTTAAAACAACTCCGCTTCCTGAATTTATAGATGAAGTGACAGCAAAAACAGGTTATCAGAATATGCTTAAAAACCTCGGTGATGAAGGTGCTGAACGTCTCCAGAATATCGGCGAACTTAAAACAAATGCAATTCAGTATCTTGAAAATAATCCTGACGGAAATCTTGAAGGATTTCTTGAAGAAGTATCACTTTACAGTGAGGCTGACAGAGACAATTCAACATCAGACAGAGTTGTGCTTATGACTGTACATTCCGCAAAGGGTCTTGAATTTGAAAATGTATTTATAGTCGGACTTGAGGACGGACTTTTTCCAAGTTCACGTTCTTTTGATAACAATGAAGACCTTGAAGAAGAAAGACGTCTTGCATATGTTGCTATAACACGTGCAAAAAACATCTCTATATTTCAAGTGCAAACTCAAGAACACTTTTCGGTCAGACACATCAGAATATCACTTCAAGATTTATAAAGGAACTTGATATGAATCTTGTTGAAAAGCACGAAAACTCCTCTATAAAACTCAGAAACTCCGTCTATAAGGATATTTCTGCTGTTCAGTCAATACCCCTCCAACAGCAAATTTTACGCAACAGAGCAAATTCTGTTAATAAATCTGTTTCACAGGATACCGAATTCAAACCCGGCGATAAGGTTATAAACAGAAGTTTCGGTGAGGGTACTGTTATTTCAATATCACAGCCCGACAGCAAAAATACTATACTTGAAGTTTGTTTTGATAAGGTCGGAGTTAAGAGAATGGCTTCCGGTTTTGTAAAGAAAAAAGAAAATTAAGTAAAATTCCTGTAAGTTTTATTTATTTAAACCCGAAATCATGATATAATATACAGGTAATAAAATAAAAGGAGATTTTTTTCATATGAGGAAAACTAAAATTATCTGCACTGTCGGCCCTGCTACCGATGACGAATCCGTTATGCGTGAGCTTATGGTCAATGGTATGAACGTTGCACGTTTCAACTTTTCACATGCTGACTACGAAACACATCAGAAACGATTTGACCAGATTGTAAAGCTCAGAAACAAACTCGGACTTCCTGTTGCTACACTTCTTGATACAAAAGGCCCTGAAATAAGACTCGGAAAATTTGCTGAAAACAAACCTGTTGAAATTCAGGACGGTGACATCTATGTGCTGACTGCTGATGATGTTATTTGCGATGAAAAAAGAGGAAGTATTTCATTCAAAAACCTCCCCCGTGATGTAAGTGCAGGAACTCAGATTCTTATAAATGACGGCGTTATTGAACTTCGTGTAGAAAAGGTTAAAGGAAACGATATTATATGCCGTGTAATACATGGCGGAACTCTTTCAAACAACAAGGGCATAAACGTTCCGGGAGCTAAACTCTCTATGCCGTATCTCAGCGACAATGATATGAATGACCTTGAATTTGGTGCAAAAACGGGTTTTGACTTCATCGCAGCAAGCTTTGTGCGTTCAGCGGCAGATATAAATTATCTCCGTAAATTTACAAAAAGCCTCGGCTGGTTTGATGTAAAGATTATTGCAAAAATAGAAAATAATGACGGTGTAGAAAATATTGACGAAATAATAGATGCTGCTGACGGAATTATGATTGCAAGAGGCGATATGGGTGTTGAAATTCCTTTTGAAAAAATCCCTGCTATTCAGAAATCTCTTATATACAAAGGCTATCGTGCCGGAAAACTTGTAATTACTGCAACACAGATGCTCGAATCTATGATTACAAATCCAAGACCGACAAGAGCTGAAATTACTGACGTTGCCAATGCTATTTATGACGGTACAAGTGCTATTATGCTTTCAGGCGAAACGGCTGCGGGAGCTTTCCCGATTGATACAGTAAAAACAATGTCTCTTATTGCTGAAACAACTGAAAATAATATTGATTATAAACATCAGTTTTTAAACAACAGCAAAAATGATTCAAATGAAAGTATTGCTGATGCTATCGCTCACGCTACTGTTACTACTGCACATGACCTTAACGCAGAGGCTATTATCACTGTAACAAAGGGTGGCGGAACTGCAAGACTTATTTCAAAATACAGACCGCAGGCTATGATTATCGGCTGTACTACAAGTGAAAAGGTATGCCGTCAGCTTAATATGAGCTGGGGTGTAACTCCTTTTGTAATTGATGAAAAATCAAACACTGATGAACTTTTTGCAGCTGCTGTTGAAACTGCTGAAAAACGCCGTCTTGTTCAGGCAGGCGATATTGCAGTAATAACTGCCGGTGTTCCGATAGGAATTTCAGGAACTACAAATCTTATGAAGGTTGAAAAAGTCGGACTTCACTAAAAAAATTAAGGGTACTTTTATCAAGTACCCTTTTTTCTTGCTGTTATGATATAAATAAATATCAGAATAAATCCCGATGCAAATACTCCTGTTTCAAAAGCTGTTACAGTATCAACAATTCTGTACATATATGAAGTAAATGCTGTAAAAATCTGTTCCTGCTTTATAACAAACGAATCAAAATATTTTGATGATGAAAGATACATGCATGGAATAAGTCCGATTAATGCACTGACCATAAGTCCTGAACCTGTCCAGTAGAATATGCTTTTTATATTTTTCATACAGAGAAGCAAAAGCAGAACTATACAAAATATATCTGCCCCTATGCATATATACATTATCTTATCAAGATAACCTATATATCTTCTTGCCTGTGAAAGAACTCCATGTTCATTCAGTGCATCAAGCTTGAATACATCAGAATAATTTGCAACTATGCTGTGAGCATTATCTATTTCTTTCTGAAGTTTGTCATAATAAGATGAATCCTTTACATATCCGTTCTGTTCAGCATAGCTGTCAAAGAAATCCGAAATGCTTTTATCAAGGGCATCAAAATCATATGAAACGCTGAAACTGTCTGTATTTCCGTTCAGATAATCAAAACCGCTGTTTATATTGGCTTTTACGATATTATCAATATATTCTTCTGAAAGAATATTTGTATATACTTCTGCCGGAATACCTGTTGAATTATATTTTTCAGTAAAATTCTTTTCAAGAAGATTTTTTATTTTTCCGGAAAGCTTGTTTTCATCTATAATCTTAACACACGTTTTACTGTTCAAAACAACTTTATCAGCCGTTACGGAAATTACTGTTCCGAGAACCGAAAATACAAGAATTATTGTAAGAAGAACGCAGGGAATATAAGTTTTTGAATTTTTCATA